>ERZ773066.1-NODE-1-length-244907-cov-10.171520_pt1 | contig 244907 bp, 233 predicted proteins | sample MGYA00580573_ERZ773066 | MGnify/ENA primary metagenome ERZ773066 (study PRJEB29015, sample SAMEA2738128) | human oral metagenome | biome: human oral; feature: human-associated habitat; material: saliva | place: China | collected 2203 ... | reverse complement strand
GCTCGTAGAGGCAAATAGGTCTAGGACGCACCATAATGCGTTTTAAGGCGGGGTAGAGTGGTTAGGCTATAAGGGTAGCCTAGCGGGGCTAGTGTGGCTTCTAGGCGGTTTCCTGTGGGCGACAGAGGCACAGAAAGGGGAGAGTATGAGTTGGAACGAGACAGGTGAGATAGATTTTCCTTTGTATCGGTTTATTCTTTCTGGATACATGGTTTCGGAGCAGGGGGAAGTTATAGCGTATCGCTTTGGGCTTTTGCAGGTCAAGCAGGTGGAGCCAAGGTCAGCGCAAATTGGTAAAGAGGATTGGGTTAGCCAATATAGCCTTGATGAGTTTCTTTGTGAGTATGATAGCCTAGTCTTAAAGGGGACAAAGGAGATGCTCTCGGACGGAAGTTTTCGTTGGCGCGTGACTACCTTTAATCGAGATATTGAGCTAGTGAAAGAGGGAAGAGCGGCGCTGGTGTTTACAGGGGGCAGTAGTACGACAACTTGCTTTTACTTACTAAGTGAGACAGGGAGCTTTGTTCACAAAGGATTTGCGGGTGGTGACGCTCAAAAGATTAAGGAGAGGCTTTTTAACGGGGAAATGGACATCGCAGACGATGAGTTTGTTTCGGAAAAGTATAGGAGTTATCTTACGCTAGGGGAAGAGTATAGAGGGAAGTATGCGGTAGAGATTGCGAGAGATGCACTAACAAAGCGCAATATTTCAGAAATATACTTTTCAGAAGCTGGGAATTTATGTGCGAGAGGCTTAAAAGGAGTAAGTAACGGAGTAAACAGCTATCCTAGCTTCGTGCAAGTGGTAACGGTATCTATGCAGTCGCTCTGTGACAGTAAGACCGAAGTTCTTGATATGTCTAAGTGCGAAGGGCTAAAGTCAGTCGAGGTACATGCGCCCGTAGAAGCATACCATAAAAAGCTCCCAAGTTTGTCGCTTATTTTCCCTACGGAGTTGCGTGAAGAGGTAGGCATGGATTACTGCCTTATACGGCTTAATGTGTGGACAGAGGAGCTAAAGTTTATAAGTTTCCCAAAGGGAGCGATTTTTAATAAACTTATTGTAGAGGGTGCTAAGATAGCAGGAATAGACGGGGTTATTAAGGTAGGGGAGTGTGAGATTTGCAACTGCACGGGTTTATCGGAGCTTTCTATCGAGGCTGGCGAAGAGCGTGGTGACAGGGGTCAAGAGGTTAGGCTTGTTAGGCTTGATACCGTTAAACTTTCTGTAACTGTTGATTCTTTTGAACACTGTGCTATAAGTTTCTCTAACTTAGAGTATCTAAAGGAGCTTATATTTACAGTTAGTAAAGAGGAGACTCACATAAGCATTTTTACTAAGCGTTACATGGGTTTTAACATAAACTCTGGTGGTATTGAAACTCTTGTGATTGAGGGCAAGAAGGGACTAATATTCGGTGGCTACGCTGACTTTTCGAGCATGTATCCTTCTCTTAAGCGCCTAGAGATTAGGGGAGATATAGCTTTCTGGGACAACGTAGAGGATGAGGTGGTATTTGTTCCTAGGGGTTGCAAAGTAGTTTGCAATAATGCCGAGTTTATAAAGCATGTTAGGGAGCGATGAATGGATAAGCCTAAGAGACCCGAAGAAATCTACGCGATTTCTGGCTATGTGCTTACGGATAACAGTGATACAGCATTGTATCGCTTCATTAAGCTTAAGTTAGACAAATTTGCCAGTTATAAAGAGATTGATTCAGTGTATATTCCTATGAGTGGAGTAGACGAGTTTTTGAGTGACGGTAAGGAGTTTGCTTATAGGGAGATGCCAAGTGTAGAGTTTATCCGTAACCTTCCTCGGTTTAGTATAGCGGGTGGGGTCTTAAAGTCTGGAATTAGTCAGATATTAGATATTCAGTCAAGCGGGAGTGAAGGTAAGTATATCAGTAGCTTGCTTTTGATAGACGAGAAAGGTGTATTACAGGAGGCGTATAGAAACGGTAACGCAAGAGAGCGGACGGTATCTAGTGTATTAAGCCAAGTGTTTATGGGGGAAGCAGTCTTTGTGTAGAGGGCGTGCTTCTTGGGGATAAGTTTCTTAGTGAGAGAAAGCGTTTGGAGGAGATTTCCCTTGGAGCAAAGTTAAGTGTAGGCAGGGATAGGCTTACGAAGAGAGATTTGTCGAAGAAGATAGTAAGTGTTCGGGATGGCAAGCATATTGCGGTCTGTGCAAACGGTTTATCTGGTGTCGGTAACGGTGTAACCAGTTATCCAGAGTATGTGGAAGCGGTGTCGGTAAGTGTCACAGAGCTACGGAATAGTGGAACAAGTGTCTTAGATATGGCAAGCTGTAACGGGTTATGTGAGTTTAATTTAAGCGACAGTCGTATACAAGCGTGTAAGTTAGGAAGTTTAAGCCTTTATTTCCCGCCTGTGCTTTCGGTAGAGGGAAACGAGGGGGATGAGTGCCATTTCTACTCGGAAATTTTTACATATCTAGGAAGGCATATACGGTTTATCAATTTTCCTAAGATGAATCAGTTTAAGTCGGTTACGCTTGCTGGGTGCGCAGTAGAGGGATTAGATGCTACGCTTGGGACGCATACATGCTGGATAGAGCGTTGCACTGGACTAAAGGAGCTTAGTATCGGGGTAAAATATCCACACTACACAGATACGGGCTATCATAAAATCGAGGATAACCCGAATGCGAGTCACATTGAGATAGGAGATATAGATGCAGAGTCGCTAGAACTACTATCCGTGCGGATTGGAAGTTATATGACAGGTGATATGGCGGCGACTGTTCGTATTTTGGAGTGTAGGCGGTTAAAGTCGCTTCGGATTAAGTTTATTGGGGAAGTGTTTGATTTACGGTGGCTTACGATGAGTGAGCCTAGTTTTTATATTTCTGGCTGTGAGGCGGTAGAGGAGATAACGATTGATTTAACGGAAGTACGGCTTTTAAGCGAGGTAAAAGATTGGATTTACTTCGGGGACTGTAAATTTCCGAAGTTGCGAGAGGTTAAGATTCTTGGGGTGGAAAGTAAATCACTTAATGGGATTGCGTTTCCGATTGGATGTAAGGTAGGGGGCTATAGTGATGGTAGATAAGAGTATTCCTTGGGTGAGGTTTTTGTTTACAGGCTACAGAGAACATAGTAACGGAGCTATAAGCCATTATTGTTTTACGACTGTGACTTATAATCCAGCTAGTAAGGCTAAGATTTCCGATGGGAATAACATAGTAGTGCCTCGTGAGAAGCTAAGTGCGTTTCTTTCAGTGAATAGCGGTGCAATTCTAGGTAATCCAGATTTTGATGACGGGAAGGTTAGGCGATTTAGTTGTCAGAGGCAGGATGTCTTAGGCAATAATTACACTAGGAAGGGATTAGAGCTAGTATTTTATTTTGAAGAGGACAGTAATAAGCTCTGGTATGTGACTAGCAAAGGAGAAGTATTTGTTACATTGGGTTTTGAGGAAGTCTACGAAAAGTATCAAGGTATACTAAGCGGAGAGGTAGTCTTGCTTGAGAGTGATTTATTTTCTCCAAATTTTAAGACAGTAATTGAAGCCACAGAGGGGATGATTGAGCGTCTTAAATTGATAGAGGGGAGAAGCCGAATTACTGGGCAAGACTTAGCTAAGCTTAGGGTGTCTGGGTATGACTCTTCGGAAGGTGAAGTGCTTGTAGAGGCTGACGGGCTAATTGGGGAGAGTAAGACTGGGGTAAATGTTTATCCAGAGGTTGTGAGTGAGGTAACAGTTTCGGAAGAGGATATGATAACCTCTCTGGTAAAGGTTTTTGATTTGTCTAGGTGTAGCTCGTTAAGGAATTTTGAGATAGGGAATGCAAGGTATGCCCGTGTCGCTTTTAACGAGTCTATATCGCTTATATTTTCTGGGTCAGCACAGCGTATGGCATACGGTAGTTTCTATCCAAAAGCCAAGGAAGTTCGGGTAGTCGGGACGAGAGATGTATTATTTAAGGAGTTTATCTCGGTAGACGGGCATGTAACGCTTGACGGAGATATTTATGCAGAGCGGCTAACACTTAAAGAGTGTACAGGTTTATCCACGCTTAAAGTCTATGCTTGTCATGGAGAGGATGGTTATTACTGCCATAGAGAAGATGTCGGCTATACTAAGAGTAAGATAGAGTTAGCACGCTTAGATACCGAGCATCTTGAGGTTCATAATTTGCAACTTAGTCTTGAGGATGAGTTAGAGATTTCGGGATGCAAGGACTTAAAGTATCTCACGCTATCGTTTATTGAGCTTCCAGAGGAAGCTGTTCCGTTTAATCTTACTGATTTCTTGTCTGGATACGGTAGCATAAGAGGATTTGGTTTAGAGGGTCTTGAGCGCCTTACGATAGACGCAAGGTACTCTGGCTATTGTCTTTCGGATGGTGTAATAACGCATTTTGATACTGAATTTCCGAATCTGGTTGAGCTTACGCTTATCGGCATATTAACGAATAAGCTGAATAAGCGGTTAGAGTTTGATTGTAAACTAAAAGTCCCGAAAGGTTGTAAGGTAAATTGTGGAGATGAGGAGTTAGCGAGAGAGTTTATTTTTCATGATTGAGGTAAAGTATGAATATAGAGATGCCAGCGGTACGGCTTTTGTTTAGCGGTCGGGACGCTGCGGGTAAGTATATTTTTACAGTTCTCTCGTATCGTCCAGACACATACGGACTGTTTATAGGGGATAACGCTCTTAGTGTAACAGCGGATATGTTAGAGGGGTTTTTATCAGAACATAAGGGGATAATTATTGGGGATATAGGGCTTAACTTAAAGGAAGGAGACGCGGTTGCTTTTGCTTATATAGAGGATGTTTTGTTCTACTTAGAGAACGGTACCATATCAAGGGCATTCGAGAGTAGGTTAACGAATCTTCTCAAGCGTATTTGTCGAGGTGAGGTATATCTTTTTGACAGTGGGTGGGTTAACAAGGAGATTTATCAGAAATTAGCTGTTATTAAGGGAGCAGAGGAAACACTTTTTAAGGCAACTGCGAGGAATAGCCTAACTAGGGAGGATTTATCGCATATAGAGATAGCTGATGTTGTAGACGGAGAAGTTATTTTTTCCACTACAGGTTTAAGCGGGACAAATAGTGGGGTTAATATTTATTCCGAGCTTGTAAGTGAGGTTACGGTAGGCTTGCATGATATAAAAGAATCTGCAATTAAGGTTCTTGATATGTCTAGGTGTAGTCTGCTTAGGAAATTTAGTATAGGGAAAGAGCATAGTTATCGACCATTATACGCTAGAATAGACTATATTTCAGTTGTATTTCCGAGTGTCACAGGAGATAAACCAGTTGGGTCTGTGCTTTTGTCTGCAAACAAGTTACGGCTTGTGGGTGTTGACAGAGTTATTTTTAGTAAGGTTTCTGTGTACGGGTGCCTACTTTCTGTAGATGGGGAGCTTGCGGTAAGAAGTTGTAATCTTTTAGAGTGTGTGTGGAAGCAAGCTTCATTTAAGGTTGATTAGTGTAGGAAGTGGAGATGACAGTCAAATTCAACTTTATAAGCTAGATATAGAGGAACTATTTATCCGAGCAGAGAGCTTTGTGGCTTGGAAAGATAAAACCTATAGGTTTAGCGGTCTTAGCTCTCTTAGGTTAATTGATATAGAAGTTCCTATAGAGGCTTGGTCGGTTGAGTTCGGGAAGTTTATTGGCTACATATTTGATAATGGTACGCAAGTTCAGTTTCCTAAAGTTTCAGAGATTCGTGTTAGGTTTATTGGCGGTGATTATTTCTTCGGGGATAAAGAGTATTTAGTGAAATCTCTCTTTCCAAGTCTTAGTAAGCTTACGATTTTCGGTAGAAAGACAGGAGGAGACGATAGAAACTTAATAGTACCTGACGGTTGCGAGATAGTTTATAGGGAGTGAGTTTATGGGCGGGGTATTCAAGCTACGGATTGTGCTTTCTGGGATGTTAGATTCAGAGGAGACAGTCTATAGGTTTTCTGTTTTACAGGGGATGGGGGAGTTAGATGGCGAGATTTCGGCAGTTTATGTAAAGGAAGCAGAGCTTGAGGAATTCCTGCTTGAAAATAAGAGTCGAGTGCTTTCTTTGGAAGGTATGAAAGAGAGGGCAAAGTGTTTGCCTGTATTTCCAGAGAAGGTGAAGCCAAAGACGGATAGTAGCTGTATAAAGAGCGGTAAGCCGCAGTTAGTGTCCTGTGCAAAAGAAGATGGTGTGTATCGGGTAGGATTTTTTAATAAGTGTGGCGAGTTTCTATCGGAATACGGGAACGGGGTGTTGAGTCGGCTGTTAGGCGAGGTATTTTGTGGGAAAGCGATTCTGCTCAAGAGCGAGTTGATTGATAGTTCCGTGTATGAGCTTTTGTCTGGTATGTCCGACAAGATGAGCGAGGTACTTAATGACTTATCACGGGGTAAGCTAACAGGTGGCGACCTGTCGGAGTCCTCGATTAACGGTATTTTCGGGGATAGTCTTACTGTTAAGTCCGAAGGTCTTAAGGGGGTTGGTAACGGAGTAAATGTTTATTCAAAGTATGCTTCCAGTGTTTCAGTGAGTGCAAAAGAGATTCAAGCTACAGGAACAGCTATACTAGATATGTCAAAGTGTAGTTTTCTTTCCGAGTTTAGCTTAGGGGACGACTGTGACGATGACGACCTTCCAGATACTTCCCTAGATAAGCTAACTTTGATTTTTCCGAGTGGGGTGGGTAATTTAAGAGGAGACTAGTTTACGGTTAGAGCAGAGGAGCTTTGTATCCAGAATTTAGAGGTTCTGGGGTCTTTTAACGAGGTTGCGCTTTATGACGCAGAGCTTTCGGGTGTAAACGAGATAACGGCAGAGTACATTGTTATTGACGGCTGTAGTGGGATTGATAAATTAACTATTTCAGCTCCGTGGTACAGCAAAAATCTTGGAGATATAACATTGTGCGATTTGCCTACGCTTTCGGAGCTTACGGTGAATAGATTTCAAGTTGCGGTTAATGCTAAGACAGTGTTAATTATTGAGGACTGCCCGAAACTACGCACGGTTTATTTGAATTGTGTTGCAACGAATCTTTCTTGTGCGCTTGATTTAGCGAGGTTTGGCAGGGATACGGAAGAGGGAGGCAGATTGTTTTCTCAAGCGGACACAAGTATTAGGGAGTTAAGTGTCGAGTGTAGCTGGTTTTCCTGTAGTGAGCGCATGGTTGACATTACACGGGAGTTTCCAGATTTAGAGAAGCTGTGTTTAACAGGGAACCTAGAGATAAATCAATCAGATTTTATATTAGTTGTTCCGAGAGGCTGTACGGTAGATTGTAGTGACCGTAGGCTTCGGTCTAAGGTAGTGTCGCGACAGGAATAAGTTTATTTTATGAGGGGGCAGAGATGAAGCATAAGTTTGACACATTGTCAGAGGCTTGGTATGCGGTAGCTCTGACTGGGTATTACTGCGAGAGTGGGAATGAGGTATCTCATTATGTATTTACAGTTCTCAAGGTATATGGGAGTTTTTCAGAGCTTGATAAGGTAGATGTAGAGGGTTTTAGCGTTTTAGAGCGGATTTTCGTCAAGAAAGACAGGCTTAAAAGGTTTTTAACAAGCGGGCATGGGGCGATTCTAGGTGCAGTTAAGGAGCATAGTACTCCTGTAAGCGTAGCTGGCATCAATTATGTAGACAAGCTAGCCGAGTATAGCAAAGACGGAACTATTATCAAGAGCGGGAGCATGATTCAAGTCCTTACACTTAAGAAGTCTGGGGCTATCGTTTATCTAAACGAGCTAGGCGAGGTAGCAGAGACGAGAGATGAGGAGTATTTGGTAGATTGTCTGTTAAACAGTAGAGTAGTCGCACTTTATTGTCGCTCTGGTCGCCCTTTGGAATTTGAAAATAGAGTTGCATCTGTTTTTGACCGTATCTTATCTAGCTATTCTGACTATGTTCTCAAGAATGCGAGGGATAGTTTTCTTCGTTCAGATTGTTCAAAGACAGATGTTCGTATTGGAAGTGATTTAGTGCTGGAAGTAACGGCTTCTGGTCTTAGCGGTAACGGTTGTGGGGTAAATAAGTACGGAGACTGGGTAAGCACTGTAATTGTAGATACGGATGATTTGTATGCTACTAATAATTCCGTTTTAGACATGGAAGATTGTGTGCATTTATCTAGGTTTGCATTAGACTGTGGAAGTGCAAATGCTTTTCCGCATCTATCAATTATATTTCCAAAGGGAATATCCAAGTTAAGTATAGATAGGTTTTGGATTAACACAGGGAAGCTACGCCTATTAAATCTTCCGAAGAATATTTCTTACGGGGATGTCTCTATAACTGGTGCAAGAATAGAGGGTCATACGGGTGAGTTTATTACGAATAGGCTTAGTTTGCGTGGGATAAGCGGGTTAAGTGATATATCTTTACATCAGTTAATGAGGGATAGAGACTTAGACATAGAGATTCGCGGGTGCAGTGACTTAAGGCGGGTTAGTCTGTTTTTAGAGCCGAGCGAAAGGGATTATGTGTCTTTTTCTCTTAATATAACTGGGTGTGTAGAGTTAGAGGAGCTTTTTATAGAGGAAAACAAACAAGAGCCGTTGGAACTAGCTGTATTCTGTGGCGCTCATTTACTTAGTATGGCTGGAACTCCGAAGTTAAGTAGCCTAACGATACGGTGTGACGCAGGATTTATCTTTAGTCCGATAGAGGGTTGGGAGTTCTTAGATTTTTCAAGGTGTTTTCCGAGTCTTAGGGAGTTTTGTTTAATCGGGGAGTTTGATAGTGAAAGCGCTGGCGGTAAGATTATCGTGCCAAAAGGCTGTAAGGTAAGCGGATGGAAGCTAGAAGTAGAGGAGGCATGAAGTGGATGTGTGTTATTTCCTGTCTGGTATTCTTATCGGGGATAATGGGGAAGAGATAGGAGTTCGGTATCAAGAGTTTGAATTGGGAGATGGTGGCTTGTTGAGAGTTTCTTCTACGGTGGTCTGTAAGAAAGAAGAGGTCAGTGACTTTCTTTTAAGCCATGAGGTATTTGGTGGTGGGGATTTATGTGTAGCACGGATAGACGCGCGGACTGGCGATGTAATAAAGAGGGGGCATCCCAAGTTAATACAGATTCTTAGATTTAGGGATAGGAGGAGTGGGGAAGAGCTATTACGGTTCATGCTGTGCTACCTAGACGATAAAGGAGAGTATATAGACAAGACTTTATCGCTAGACACTTGTTTAGAGAGACTACATCTCTTAGAGGCGGCAGGAGCTACCGTTGTAGATGACTACCAGAAAAGTGATAGCCTCAAGCCTTATCTACTGTTTATGCGAGGGATTCTTTATAGTGAGGCATACAAGCTTGAGCGAGGTAGGGCGCGGCTCTCGGGCGGGGACTGTTCAAATATCTCTGTATATTACGATAAAGAGACACGGAGTATTGGGCTACAGGCTGTTGGAATGGCTGGGCAGTCAAATGGTGTAAATAGGTATTCTGCGTTTGTGCGCAGGATAGAGGTGACGGGAGACGCTTTGGTACAGGCTTCGGTAAGGGTGGTTGATTTAAGCTGTTGCGATAGGCTTAGAGAACTTAGCTACAGTGCTTCGTTGAATCATGTAAGTTCCGATAATTCGATGGTTATGGTATTTCCGAAGTGGGCAAGTAAGGTGACGGACGAGCGGAGTCTTGTTATCGAGAAATTAACGATTGGCAAAGGTCGGTTTGAGTTTCGTAATTTCCCCTCTGGAGCGGTATTTAAGAAGCTTACAGTAGTCAGCGGAGCAGAGTTAGCGGGAGACATTGGTTGCTTTAGGGCAGAGACAGCGGTTTTAGGGGCTGTTTCAAAATACGGCACGCTAAGAGGTCTTAAACACTTGTTTATCCGAGTTCCGTTATCTAATGATACAAACATTTTTGTATGTGACACAGATTCAGAGGAGATAAGTATAGAGTATGAAGATGGGTTTTATAAAAACACTCTTTCGATTTTGAACTGTAAAGTGCTTAGAAAGGTAAAAATAGTGAGTCATTCGGTTCTTGACTTAGCTAAGGTATTGTGGGGTATAAAGAACTGTAACGCGCTTACAGAGCTTACAATCGTGGCAGAATATTACAAGTCGCGCGTTGAAATGGGAGCAGGAAAGCTATTGCATGTTCTTGGCTGTGACGGATACAAGAACCTAAAGGTGTTACGAATAATAAAGAAAGGGAATAAGGAAGATAAGATGCAACCAAACGCCCTGTTTCAAGTACCGAAAGATTGCGTTGTGCTGTGTAACAGTAGTGAAGTGGGGCGTTTCCTCGCATACAGGTAAGAGGTGGTTATATGGATTATAATAGAGACCCTATGGATTTTAGCCGTAATGACGATAAAGCCTACTTTATGGTGGGTCATCTGGTTTCAAACGGAGAGATTGTAGGTGAGCGGTTTGTTGGGTTGCCGTGCTTTGCGGAGAAGGTTTGTCTTGGTGGAGCTTTGCCAGAGACCGTGGACGTAAAGATGGAAGATATGGACGATTTTTGTAATCGGCGCACAACTTACGGGGTGTTCGGGAATAAGGAGCTAAATGAAGTTTCCTTTGAGAGCAGAGAGGTAATAAAAGAGAGCAGGAATCGTTTATTACAGTTAGGTGTGAATGAGTATCCGTATAGGCTTGAGGGTGAGCGTTTAGTTTATGAGGTTCACTATATTGATGCGGTAGGCTCGTATCAGTCAAGGATGTTAAATAGCTTAGAAGCAGTTTTAGATACACTAAAAGGGCTAAACGCGATAATGTTTGAGAGTTTTCCGTCAAGCAAGAAGTTCCTGCCGTATTTAGAGTTTAATCGAAGGGGGTATCTACAGGAGATTAAGAATGGAAGGGCTGTAAGCGGGGATTGTTCGGATGTAAGTCCTTATACGGACAAGAAGGCAGGGAAGATTAAGCTTTTCGCCTATGGGTTTCTGGGTAATTCTACAAATGGTGTCTGTCGGTTTTCGAAGTTTATCAGTAAGGCTAGGGTAGAGGATGATGGCGCACGGGTAAGTGATGTTCGTGTTTTAGATTTTAGTCAGTGTAGTCGTCTTTCTAGCATAGTTTACAATCACCTAATAGACGAGCAGAAGTATTATTCAGAGAATATGTCGATAGTGTTTCCGAAGTTTGTAGTTAAGAGTGACAGGTGTTTGTGCGCAGAAGAGTTTAATATAAGCGCCAGAAAGTTTCAGTTTGTAAATTTTTCAGAGAATGTAATATTTGAGCGCCTTAGAATATTGGGTGGTGTAGAGATTGTAGGCGCAGACGACTTTTTCACGGTAGCGCATGGGTTTATCGGGGACGGGAAGGAGACTGTTACAGGGCTTAAAGAGTTAAAGGTAGGCAATACGCTAGATAGGACTGTTGGTAGAGACTCGTCTTTGCATATTATAGACACAGATTCCGAGGAGATAACACTTGTATTATACCGTGTCGCTTTTCCAGAAGAGGATAGGAAGTATTTTGAGATAAAGAACTGTAAGGAGCTTAGAAAGCTTACCGTAATTTGCCCCTTTGGGCTTGATTTAGGCGTGATATTGCGTGGAATAGAGGGTTGCGACGCACTTACGGAGATTGTAATTAGTGCAAATGTTTTTCGTGGGGCATCCGTAAGTACGGCGAACAGAAAACGGTTCGGGTTTGCGGAGGAAATCGGATATAAAAACTTAAAACGGCTTGAGCTTAAAGGTTTAGGCTGGGAAGAGCTGGATAGACAGTTTAATGTATCTGTACCTAATGGTTGCGAAGTGGTATGTAACAATAAGAAGTTAGCGAGTCGCATTGTGTAAAAGAAACGGAGTAAGGATATGTCTGACGCAAGGCTAGTTTATATGGTAGTCGGAGAGCTGGTAGGAGAGGATGACAAGCATTTAGGTGTGTGCGTTGACGAAATGAGCTTAACGCAGAGGAAGCTTGAGTTTGTAGAGAGGAAAGACTTGTCAGACGAAGAGTTTCGGACGTTTTTGATAGAGCATGGCAGTGAGACGCTTGATTTTTCGGATGGTGCGCTTCGGGTGAGGCTTTCGGAGCTTCCGAAGGTGATGCTTGACTCTAGGGGCTACTATCGTTGCAGGAAGCGGGGGGTTCAGCAGTTTATATGGGATTCTGCGGGGATTTTATACTACATAAATGACTCTGGAGACTTCTGCACTGTGACAATTAAGGTCGAGGAGGCGATGCGCAAGGTGTTAAATAAACCGTATCGGTTTGTAGAGGGTTTTCCGCGTGCGGGAAAGTTTATCAAGGCTTTGCAGGAAAGAGAGAAGCAGTCAAGCGCGAGAGTGGGGGAGAGAGGTCGCAGTAGGCTAACAGGAAGCGATTGTTCATTAAAAGAGCAGAGAGCGGTAGACGGAAAATTAGAGTTAGTGGTTAACGGGTTTAGCGAGTCTAGTAACGGGGTTTGTAAGGTAGATAGTGCAGTTACGAGGGTGGATGTTCATTGGGGAGACCTTGCATATAGTAATGTGAGGGTGCTTGATTTAAGCGCCTGCGCGGGGCTTCATGAGGTAAAGGTGCAGGCTAACGTAACGGGTAGAGACAGTAAGGTAACAGATTCGTTTGCTTTGGTTTTGCCGAAAGTAGAGACAGGGGTTTCTGTTTCTTTAGCGGCGAATACGAAGCGTGCTGACTTTAGGCTAGCGGAGTCTGCACGGTTTAAGTCCTTGGAGTTATCGAAATGCGAGGTACTAGGGCTTGACGGGGAGAGAAGCATATGGTATGGAAGCTTTTTACACTGCACAGGTCTTAAGAGTCTTAGATTAGGCAGTGTTACGGGGGGTAATGGAATTTATCTAAATGACTGTGACACAGAAGAGGTAACGCTTAAGGGTTGGAGTGGAGTAAAGGAGATACGAAACTGCACGAAGCTAAAGAGAGCAGTAATCATGTGCGAGTCGATAGATGTCTCTGATTTGCTTAATCTTGTAAAGGATTGCAGGAGTTTAGAGCGAGTATACTTGCACATTGGGTATTTAATAGGAGAGGGAGAGTTTTATAATAGGTATAAGGACGCCTTGGCTATTCTAAACTTTGGTTCTTCCAAGTTAAAGAGTGTTCGGATAGACATTAGAGACGGAATTAGGCTTAAGGATTTACTTTGTGTGATGTATGACAGCAAGGTAGAGTTTAGTAGTAACAGTAAAGAGTTGGAATCTCATTTTAAGGCAGTGAATTTAAGCACTGAAATGAGAGATTTCGCTACACTCTTAGCGTATTTTCCGCTTAGAGTTATAGATGATAAGCTAAATTGTTGTATAGAGGTACAGCGCGGGGATTGGATAAGGCTACAAGAGGCAGAAGGTAACAGCGTTTATAGTAGGGAGACTCTTATATTACCAGACAAAATCGAGCGGGTAGTAGGGTTGTCAGAGTTTTACGGAAGTAATGATAGCGGTGTAGCCTTAAAGAAGCTTGTGGTTAGGCATCCTGTTGAGATAAGCAAGACAGTGTATGAGAGTATCGGAGAAATCGAGGGGAAAGAGAATTTAAGAATCGTGGGATAAGGCTGTTTCTTTAGCAAAGATATAGACAGTGAGTAGAGCAATGTGTTAAAATAGAGCCGATGTGGAGATGTAGCAAGTTTCCTGTCGGCTCTAGTCGTTTATTTGGGGGTCGTGGAGACAGGGGCAGTCTGGCTTCTAGGAAAGCGCAGAAAAATTTCGGTGAAAATTAGGGTTAATACCAGTTGGTAAAAACTAGTAAGACCTATAGCAAAATTTTTAAGCACCTAGTGGTAGCTTTTGTACTTTAGAAACAAAAATTAGGCTCGTGAAGGTTGGTAGGTCGGAGGCTATTAAATAGTGCTAGACTAAGAATCGGGTTGGGCAAGGGGGAAGAAGTGATAGAGGACAAGTCTTTTAAGCAGAGTGTCGAGTATGCCCGAGGTAAGTTTACGGGGATGGATTGCGGAGTTTACGATGAGAGGGGAACGAGCCTTTCTGTAATCGGTCTTGAGCGGTCGGTAACAGGAGTTTATGTGCTTCCGAGTGCCGTGACGGGAGTTTTTCTTAACAGGGAGGCTATAGCGAAGAGTGGTATTAAGGTGCTGTCGCTTGAGAATTGTAGTAATCTTCGTAAGTTTGAGATACAAAACCCAACAAATCCTATGGTAGAGAGTCCGCTTTGGGAGCTGACGCTTGTTTTACCAAAGGAAGCGCCATGTCTAAGTAAGGTGGCAGTTAACTTAATATGTCATAAGTTCCGTTTAATTGGGGAATGCAAGGGGATTGATTTGTCGCTCTATTTGTGCAGTGAGTTAGAAATAAACAAGTCTGTTATGGACAATGCAAAGTCTCTATATTTCTCAAGTTGTAGCGGCATCGCGCGTATTTGTTTACCTGAAACTAACATAGCTGATTCGGTTTATCTGGTAAACACTGCTACTGAGCATCTTTCCTGTCATTTACGCAGTAATGGGCTAGGGATTACAAACTGTTGTAAGCTAAAGGTTATGTCAGTGTGGTTTGAGCGACTTGACGCACACTTGTTTTCGGGCTATACGCGCCGTAGAATTATTAGCTTAGAGGAGATTCATATAAAGGTTTCGAGGTTGTTCTTTTCAGAGATATGCCTTAGTCATGAGCGAGTAATAGATTTCTCATATGTCTCAAGAGTTCTTAAAACGATTAGTTTTACGACAGCGGATGGGTTTCGGGCAAGCAACTTCGATTCTGATAAGAGGTATAAGCTAATCGTGCCTAGTAAAGCGGAGTTTACAATGAGCAATGAGCTAGAGCCTTATTTTGAGGTGGTTAGAAAGTAGGGGACATGGAGGCACATGAGTTTATCGCGTGTCCGCGTGAGCGGTATAAGCAAGGAGATACTGACAGAGACGGCTTTAGTTATATAAAGGGTGTAGTCAGTAACGAGCAGGGGGAGACTCGGTATTGGGTTATTGAGTGCTATCGTGGCGGGCTACAAAGCGGGAGTGTAGCGCCTATCTCGTACATGTTTAGTGTAGATGAGCTTTCAGCGTATGTTGTAGAGGTTGGTTCGCGGATGGTTGACTATAGTTTTCGCGCAAATTTTGAGCCATCTAAGGACGGTTATTACCTTCGTGATTATACTGATATTAAATGTAGGATTCCTGTGTATGAGGAGTGCGGTGGTGAGTTTATACTAAAGAAAGAGGGTAGCCCTCGTAGAGTAACTTATGGTGATAGAAAGACATTTCTTTGCATTGACTCATTAGGTGAGCTTAAGGAAGTGCCGAAAGTGGAGTTGAACAAAATTGGTGGTGAGTTTAACTCTTGCAAATTGAAATCAGCAAGTCAATATGACATACTGTGGGAGTTAGATTTACTTGCCTTTCGTGACAGCGATGAGTTTAAGCTTGCAGAGGCTAGAAACAAACTAACTGGGGCAGACTGCGCAGAGTATTACGATGAGCAATCTGATATTGCTGGTGGTCTTTCTGTGATTGGCTTTAATAGGACTGAAACAGGAGTTTGCCGTGTGTCTGGTGCTACAACTAGAGTTGATTGTGGGGACGAGGATTTTAGTAAGAGTGGCGTTGAGGTATTGTCACTGGAGGATTGCAAGTATATTAAATCTTTTGCTATTAAGCATAAGGATGGGGTTAGACTGAAACGGCTTTCAGTGATATTTCCAAATAATCCAATCAAATTTCCTTCTTTTTCAATAATTAGATTTAATTATATCGAGGAAGTGAAGTTACTTGGTGAGTTACTTAACCTTAGCCTAGATATGTCAAATAATAGGCTTAAAATCAGCGATTATATTATGCAGAACGCACATAGTTTAAGATTTAATGATTGCAGTGGAATTCCCAAGGTAATGTGTAGCCCGTTTGTTCTTAATCTTTGTGGTACGGATACGGAGTATGTGTCCTGCTCTTTACGCCCTACTAACGGAAGCCCGTTTAGCTATGTTATTATTAAGGGTTGTCATTCGTTAAGGTATGTGAGGATTGACTACAGCAGGTTTTCCATTAGAGAATTTAGTGACTCTATACAAGATTGTCCTTGTTTAGAGGAGTTATGTGTCACAATGAAAGAGATTTATCTGCACTATCGTGAAACAGATAGTCGCGTGATTGACTTGCTTGCTTCATTTCCGAAGCTTAAGAAGGTAATTTTTTCAGCGCCTTGGCTCTGCAATGTGGTAGATGAGCGTTACGGTATGGGTACGTGGAAGTTAATTGTGCCAACCGAGGCAGAGGTTACGCTTAGTGGGGAGCTAGAGCGGTATTTTGAGGTGGTTAGAAAGTAGGGAACGGTATGCCGAAGTTTATCGAAGGGAAAGCGCCGCTTGTGATTAAGAAAAAGAGTGTCGAAAGAGCGGGGGCATATTTTGTAATAAAGGGTATTGTAATAGATAGTGTAGGAGAGATAGCAGAGTATCTGGTGACTTGGTTTTGGATAGACAATATGAATAATTTAGGGGGGAGTAAGACTAGCACCTATAGCGAAGAAGAGTTCATAAAGCTTGTTTCGGAGTTCGGGCATTTGTTTGCGGATTACAGGCTTGATGGAAATGAATATAAGCTTCGGTATACAGAGTTTCCAGTTTATCAGATGTTTGACGGTACAGTAAGAGAATTGAAGTTATTCAGATATGGTAAAGAGAGATTCTTAGCTTGTCTTGCAGAGGACGAAATGCTATTTGTAGATAGCATGGGTGAAATTCAGCGCGGAAGTGTATCGACTCTTTTAAGTGCCAGCATTTCACTTTCGGAAATGTTGGTTGGTAGCCTTGGAAAAAGGGTTGACCGTAGGTATTTTACATTTGTTCGCGATTATAGGAAAAGTGATGCTTATATAAAGGAGTCAGCTCGGCGTAGGATGGTTGGTGATAGCTGTTGTTGTCTCTTTCCGAGCAGTGAGCAGTTTTCGTTGTCGTATGTTGCAAGGTTAAAGGGAGTCAGTCATACAGGGGTATGTAGTGTTCCGTCTCTTGCGACCGTGTTCTACTGTTTTGGCAATGATTTAGATGAGAGCGGGGTTAAAGTAATTTCGTTTGAGAAATGCCTAGGGCTACGGAATATTAATATGAAATGCGGCAATGATTTTAGGGATAGAATAGCTGTAGTTTTGCCAAGCAGGAGTTTGTTTGGCGCTCCAAAAGTTTATATTGGGGCGTGTTGTAAAGAGTTTAGACTGGATGGATATTGTAAACGGATTGAGCTATCTCTAACTAGGGTAGAGCATTTTGAGATAGACCCGAAGAGTTTATCTAACGCAAAGCAAGTGTATTTTGCGGTATGCAGGGGATTAAAGTCTTTGACCTTTAATAGAATAAGCGGCGTAATGCTGTACGATACAGACACAGAAGAAATTTTCTGTCGTGTTCCGCTCGGAGTAAACGGGTATCATAGAGGGATTAGGATAGAGAAATGTCTAGCGTTAAAACTCGTGAGGTTAAGTTCGGATAAGTTTAATCCAAGTGTGGTTGGAGGAATTTTTAAGGAGTGCGATAACTTGGAGGAGCTTTCTATCGAGGCTGACAGTTTAGTTCGTGACAGTTTGGTTATAGACCTTTGTAGCATCTCAAAGAAGTTGAAGCGATTTAGTCTAACACTTAATTCTAGGTTTAGCCGCGATAAAGCTATTTTAGGTGGCGCAGAGGGATGCGAGATTATTGCGCCTAGGGGAGCAGAGGTCAAGTTAGAGGGGAACGGAGTAGATTTAAGTCAGTATTTTACGGTGGCATACAAGTGAAATATAACTAGCTAGGCTAGCAAATTTATGACTGGAGGGGAAGTATGTATAACATTGAGGTGCGGCACAGGTTTCGGGTTTACGACAGGTTACTTGATAGTTATTCCCCGTATTTTAGTAAGCGGGAGGAAGCGTTAAACTTTGCCGCAACGCTAATACGGCTAGACCCTCGGTATCGTCATCGGGTCAATCCCGCAGATTTAATCTTTGATGGTTCTGGTGTGTCAAAGTATCGGTTTAAGCGGTATGAGATTACGAGTAAAGGTTTATCGCTTGAGGAGCATTGTTACGAAAAGCGTTGTCATATCGAGCGTGACGGTGTTATAATGTCAGTAGAGTCGCTACTGAAAGGTTTGCGCTACGACTGGTATCATCATGAGTTTATTCCGCACAAGGATAGGCGGAATAGCCTTCCCTATGGGGCGGCAGTTCCGAAGTTAAGGAAGCGCGGCGGTCATTACGGTCGGCGTATACGGTATAAGGGGACTTTGGTGGCTCTTGACTGTGACGAGTGCCGTGAGTATGGGGTAAGGATGCGGGTACGGACGCGGCGGGATGCGTGGGATTTAGAGTCGGTCGCGGATATGTCTCGGAGCTGGAAAGATAACGCGCGTTGTAAGAAGAGTTATCTAAAGCATAAGGGGCATAAAGACGGCTGGGTGCGCGGTAAACACGGTAATGTGGTGACAATACGGCGTTACGGTGCGTTTAATATGGCATTTACGGATATTTGGGAAGCGTATGTCGTGTTTGACGAAAGCCCCATGCGAAATCGTTATATGAAGCGATTCCGTAAGAAAGAGAAGCAGAGACAGAAGCTACGGAGACAGGAGATGAGGGGAGAGTAATGTCTGGGAAATTGTTTATTTTAACTGGAAAATCATCTACGGGAAAAGATACGTTGTTAAATCAGCTTGTGACGAGCGGTATTTCTATCGCTCGTCTTGTTCCGTATACGACCCGTCCAAAGCGGGATGGTGAGGAAGATGGTCGAGAGTATCATTTTGTAGAGAGCATAAAGGGCATTCATGGGGCGATAGACGTAAGGACTTATCACACAATCGAGGGAGATTGGAGTTACGCGGTAGCAGTGAGCGAGGGTGACTTAGCAGACGGTCATAGGATAGTGATAGGGACGCTTGAGACAGTGGTTCGTGCGCGAGAGGTTTTAGGGAATGCACGGGTCATTCCGATTTATCTGGAGTTATCGGATAGGGCGCGTTTAAGCCGTGCAATTTCTAGGGAAGAGCTGTCCAGTAAGCCGAATTACTACGAAGTTTGCAGGAGGTTTCTTGATGAGAGGGACGCATATTCGGACGACAAGCTGATTATGAGTGGGATAATGCGAAAGCATAGGTTCTATAATGATAATCTTGCAAACACGCTACACGAGGTAGAGAGGTTTATAAAGGCAAATGGGTAATGTAGTCGAGTTAGAGGACTTTGCACAACTTACAAACGACCAAGCTAGCTGTTTAAGGGAATTAAAGAGCGGAGTAAACGCGCTTGTAACAGGAAGTGCGGGGACGGGTAAGAGCTTTGTCATCAGTGAGTTTATACGGTGGTGCGGAAGCACGGGTAAGAATGTGATGGTGACAGCGCCGACAGGGATTGCGGCGTTAAATATCGGTGGAACTACTTTGCACCGTGCCTTTCGTGTGCCGCTTGAGGTTTTGAGTCTTGATTATCCGACTATCAGTGCTGTTTCTAACGGGTGCGACGAGATAGTGCGTAGCCTTCCGAAGAATAGGAATGGGGATGAGAGGGAGGAGAGTGCGCTTCTTCATACGGATGTGCTTATCATTGACGAGATAAGCATGTGCCGTATAGATTTGTTTGACTACATTGCGGTACGGGTGCTTGCACTTAACTATTATCGACAGAGAGTTGGGAAGCGGGCGGTACAAGTCGTTTTAGTCGGGGATTTCTTGCAGTTGCCGCCAGTAATTATTCCGAAAGACAAAGAGGTGCTGTATCATATTTACGGTGGAGACTGTGGGAGAGGCTATGCGTTTCAGTCTAGGTTTTACGGGGAGTTTGGGTTTAAGTGCTTAAATCTTCGAGAGGTTGTGCGGCAAAAGGACGCAGAGTTTAGTAGAAAGCTACGGGATGCTCGTGTCGGGTTTACAGCGTCTTTACAGTATTTTACGGAGAAGCAGTCACAGAGCGTAATAAAGGACGGTATTACACTCACGGGAAAGAATAAGACAGCGTTTGAGCATAATAGTCGAGAGCTTGCGAAGATAAAGGGCAAAGAGGTCGTTTATACGGCGCGAGAGACAGGAACGGTAAAGAATAGCGACAAGGCTAATACAGATTTGGTTTCGCTAAAGGTCGGGGCGCGAGTTATGTCGCTTGTAAACGGGGAGAATTACAGTAACGGCTCGCTCGGAATGGTAGTAGGAATCAAAGATAACACGAATCGGACAGTCGTAGTAGAGTTTGATAACGGGACGAGCGCGAATATAGAGCCGTATGACTGGGAAGTTTATTCCTACGAGTACGACAAAGAGGAGAAGTCATTTAAGAAAGTCGTTATCGGGACATTTACGCAGATACCGCTAAAGCTCGGCTACGCGATTACGATTCATAAGAGCCAAGGGCAGACATACGACAGTGTAAACATCGACCCTGTGTGTTGGGAGTATGGACAGCTTTATACGGCGTTATCTAGGTGTAAGAGTGTAGATAAGATGCACTTTTTGTCTCCGTTAAAGTATTATTACTTAAAAGCCGCGCCAGAGGTTGTGAAGTATTATCTAAGCGTTCGGTAGAAGAGGTAGAGAATGTGGATAATCGCGGTAATACTTGTGATAGCCCTGCTTGTCGGTGGTTCAGCTTACGCCTATAAAGCCTACATAGATAAGAGTGATAGAGAGCTTTTGGAGGAGAGTAGAGAGGGACACTGGCTTTGGTACGGACGAGAGGTCGGGATGCTTGGGCTAATGCCGCATTGCAGGGTATTTATTTTAACAGGCGACCGCTTGCTTTTACAGGAGGCGAGTCCGATACGGACTAGTGAGACAGAATATCGGTTGTTTAACGCGCGTGAGGTATCGGTTTCCGTAGGTTTTATGCAGTCGGTGATGTCGGTCGGGACGATAAGGATTCGGTTTAGTCAGCAGGGAACGGTAAGTATGACGGTTTGCGGGGGAAGTAAGTCGCTTCTTCGGATAAAGAATCTAATATCAGAGCAAGTTTCAAGGAATATAGAGAGATACCGTAGCGGAATAGGGGTAGTTTTTCAAGATTCCGACTGTAGCAATCAGACAACAATGGAGAACAGATAATGCTAAAGATATACGGAATTAGTGGAGATAATAGAGAAGATTACGCGCTAGCGCTGTCGGACGGCACAAGTTTATTAGAGTCAAAGCTTTATGCGGCGTTATCTAATGGGAGTGTCGAGGCTTCGGAAGGATTCTTGTCGTATACGAAAGAGATTTCTCTTAATGGAAGAAGTCCTGCTTTGTTTCGTGACTTAGTGTTAGATAATGTAAGTGTGTATGTAGATTCTGGAAAGATGCCAGAGTTTTCGATTAGTTTCCCAATAGACAGAGTTTGTTTTATGGGTGAGAGTGTGGATAAAGGAGTAATCGTCTTTACAGCGTATAGCCCTCGTATTAGCGAGGTTGAGTTTATTGCGCTCATGGAGTCTGTACTTAAGCGGTCGTTAGAGCAGTAATTCGCCAGATACTAGCCTATGAACCCGAGGCGGTTTGGGTCATAAATAAATTTACGGAGGAATCTCACTATGATGTATGTGGTTGCAGTAGTTAAGAATGAGGCTGATGAGGCGGTTGCGTATCGTGTTCTTGACATTGAGAAGCGTGCTTGTAAGGCAGTGTCTAAGGAGGCAGTGCTTCGTGCTTCGATGCAGAATCCAAAGGTGTTTATGAATGTGGCGGCAGAGGGCAAAGAGGTTGTCGGCACGAACGGTTCACTTTCTAGGTACGCTGTCGTGTCGATGAAGAACGAACTTATGAGTAAGAGTGCGCCTGTCGTGGTGCTTGCGCGTCTCGGTAACGAGGGCTTTGTGCTTTCGGATTACGCGGGTAACATGACAAAGATTAAGAGTGATGAGGCGGTTGGTTACGCGACAAAGTTTGGCATTGCGAACGGCAAGATTGTGGAGCGTGACGGTAAGAAGCTGATTTCGGCAATTAGCGGCGAGTATCCGTTAATCGAGAAGAAGAAGGTCGAGACAGCGGCGAAGGCTAAGTTTATTGCGGTGAACGATGATGACTCGGTAGCAACGCTGGTGCAGAAGGTAAATGACTATATTGCGCATCCAGACGAGAAGCTTATCGGTAAGCTTGGAGACGAGAAGAGTGATTTGCTGTTTGCAAAGCTGATTGTGGATTTAGGCATACCTGCGGCGGCGAATGAGCCAGCAAAGGCGCTTCCGCTCTTAAAGGAGTTTTCAACGAAGTATTTTGAGCCGTTAAAGATGATTTGCAGTAAGGATAAGATTATCTATCACTCTAAGGGCTTAAAGGAGCTTTATAAGGACTTAAAGGGCGGTGCAACTGACTTGCTTGATAGAGCGATAAGGGAGCTTGCCGAGGAGCGGGTAGATATTAGAGAGACGCTTTGAGGTTTGGGAGCGAAAAAGCGGGGGCAAAAGCCCCTGCTTTTTTTCTAGTCAATCTATAGGTTTATAGGGGGTGCTATAAAAGTAGCGGCGAGCAGTCAAGATAATATAGTCAAATGGTTTTGGCTGTGTTATAATAAATCCCAAAGGATTTCGGTAGTAAAAGATACCTGTTCTAAGGTATGAGTACACAGCGCTTCGGTTAAGTAGTTTATCATAAAGGAGTTTTGCGCTTATGCGAAAGTTATTTGAGGTTTACGGGCTTTATATAGCTGTGGGTTTAATTTGCGGAGTGATTTCTGGGGCAATTATAGGAGCTTCTGTAAGTGAGCGGATTCGAGTAAAGGATAGTTCCTGTGTGGTAACAGAGAGCGGCGGTTGTGGATGCGGCTGTGGGGGCGGGAATGCTTGTCACTGCGGGAATGCAGAGAGCTGTGCAGTAAGTTCGGAGAAGTAAGGAGAATTATAGATGGGAAATGAAGAGGTTACGCTGTCTCGGCAGTCGGTAAAGGGTATATACAGCGCAATGTCCGAGTCACTAAAGACGCTTGACACGGTAGGTGTTACGGTAAGGACAGATAACGGAGAGTACACGGATAAAGATGTTTATGTCGAGGGAAGTGAGCGGTATACGCTTGCGGACTTTAGTAAAGACTGCTTTGGAGTAACTTTTGAGCGTCTTGACATCAATATGGACAACGCGCATCAGTTTATTTTAGTAGGAGTCCCGGGAACAGGTAAGACTACCGTAGCGTTAGCGTATGTTAGAGCAAAGACTGGGTTTGTGCGGTCGAAGTATTACGAGCTTATCACATTCGGTAAAGACTGGGGTCGTTCGGACTTTACAGGCGGTACGATAAATGTAGACGGAATCTGGCGTAAACAGCGTGGAATCCTAATGAAGATGTGTGACAGGGCGCTTAGTGACAAAGAGCATAACTATTATCTAATCATAGACGAGATAAACCGAGGCGACACAGCGGCGATTATGGCAGATGCGTTTACGGGTTTATCGCAGAGAGGTGTAGAGTATAGGACGCAGTTAGGGGATTATATACAACTTCCAGAGAACCTCTACATTATCGGCACGATGAATGCGTTTGATAAGAGTATTGCAGACCTAGACATGGCTATGAAGAACAGATTTCCGATTATAGAGTTACAGCCAGTGTGGAATGACAAAGCTTTTGTAAGGTCTTTGCCGCGTATTATCGGGGCGGAGGAGTTCGGGTGGTCGGATAACTGGCTAAGTAAGATACTAGACAGGATGTCTGGGGCGGTAGCAGAGTTAAACGAGGTGATAGTGTCGCAGGGAGACATAGGAAACGCCTCGGTAGTCGGCGTTCGTTCGATATGTAAGAAGTTTAAGAGCCTAGCGCATTTTAGAGAGGCATATAATAACGAGTTGTTGTATATGATTCGGGATAATGTCGAGTTTATCAAGGATGTGCCAGAGGTAGCGGAGCAGTTAGAGGAGTTTTCTAGGATTTTGACCGACATAGACAGGCGTATTGAGCGGGATAGCTAAAGGGGGTATTGAGTGCCTAGGGGGATAGACTTAAATGGTTATGTTTATCGTCTTATTTCGGTAGTAAACCGAATAGACCTGCCGTATAGCAAGATAAATGACGGGGATATACATAATCTAACCGACATTTTAGCCTCGCTCTTGCTTATCGGGATGCAGGATGTGACTAAGTACGGGTTAAAGCGGGCGTATGACATTGAGACAGTGACGGTGAATAAGGTTCGCGGGAAGATTTTGTTTGGGAAGTCAGTAAGTACGGGGGCGTTAGCGCGGGGTCAGTTGGTTTGTGAGGTAAATCAGCTTAGAGACGATAATGTGTTTAATCAGACGCTAAAGTATGCGATAACGCTTTTGCTTAGACCGAGTAAGCGAGACAGGGAGAGTTGTAGGCTTTCTAGCGTGAAGGCAGGAAAGCTTTCGTATTATCGGCAGACTTTGCACGAGGTACGGGATAGCGCAAGGGTAAGCGGGAGAGAGTTTATTCTTCGGAAAGCACCGTTTTACTATCAGTTTGCGCTTCGGGTAGCGTTTTTGATTATCGACCTGTATACGGGGTTTTCAAAGGACGGGCGGGCTAGGCTTTCGTCACTCGGGGAGTATGAGCGTTGTACGGCGGTATTTGAGAAGTATATTAGGTATATGCTCGGGCTACCGACAGGTGCAAAGAGAGCGCATTTAAGTTATGAGGATGAGGACGGGATAGAGTGCTTTTATCCCGACATGATAGTGTATCGTCACGAAGAGAATAAGGCGATAGCGTTAGACGTGAGTTGGGTAGATAAGAGTCGCAGGGTAAATATACGGCGCGGTCATCAGTATAATACGCTTCACTATGAGGAGCTTGTGAATCAGGAGTATCCAGACTACAAGGTAGCGAGGGCGATAGTGTTTGCGGATTTGTTTGGCGAGAGCGAGTATAGTGAGTATAGTTCCGACCATAAGTATAATAGCTTAACGGGGACGCATGAGTTTTATCTATACCTAAACAATCGTGACGAGACGATACAGAAAACGCTAGCCAGAATGATAGACGGGTTGTTTGACGACATGAATCGGCGCGGGTATTAAGTATTAAGGGGGTTTTATGGGTTTACTTGACGAGCATTTTTTAGGAATAGTCAGTCAGTATAGGGCGAGGCTTGAGAAGCTAATCGAGGAGTGTTTATCAAAGAGTAAAACAACGGCAGAGGCTTATGAGCGGATGACTAAGGGACTGGCGAAGTCTGGGTTTCGGTATGAAGAGACGACTGGCGGTAGGATGGCGCGGGATAAGCGGAAGTTCTTTAACGGGGAAATCTCATTTATGGTTTCGCTTGTCTCAATGAGCAAGAATTCCGAATACATCTCTTTAGATAAGCATATCAGCCTAAATCTAAGGGTAACGCAGGAGATGAAAGAGATGCGGAAAGCGATAGAGAAGTTTCCGTATCGGTTTGAGTTCATAAGACGCGAGGATAACGGGGATTTAATTTACTGGATGCCGATGTTTGACTGGTCTAAGGTGTTGTCTGGGAACATCGTATCGAAAGACGGTATAAAGGGGCGAGACGGACGGAAAGTAGATATGTATGCGAATCCGTCAATGAGGCGGCGAGTAGATAGAGGCTAAGAGTTTGTAGGGGTAGCATATGGGTAGAAACCTAATAGACATAATGTCTAAAGAGGATAGGGAGCGGTATGGAGACTTAATCATGCCCGTAGACACGGACATTAGCATAGATAAAGTAATATTGAGTGACGAGAATAAGGCAAAGCTTGACGAGTTTCTTAAGGAGTATAAGTTTAGAGAGAAGCTAATGAAGTATAATCTTCGCCCGATGAACAGGTTATTGTTTTACGGGGCTTCTGGAACAGGAAAAACCTTTCTAACGAAGGCTCTGAGCAACTATATGGGTATGTATATGCTGTATGTAGACATTGCAAAGAGTTTATCAGAGGATACGGTAGCGGATAACATATCGAACATCTTTGCGGTCGCGGATAAGTATAAGAACTGTATTATTTTCTTTGACGAGTGCGACAGTATTGCATGGAACAGAGATAGCAAAGACAACGAGAGCGGAACTAGACGGCGAGCAACGAACAGTATTTTTCAGCAGTTAGACCAAATGAGTTTCGACAATATTTTCGTCGCCTGTACGAATATGATACGGCGACTAGACCCTGCTTTTGAGCGTAGATTTGATATGAAGTTTGAGTTTAGGAGACCAGACAAAGACATACAGGAAATTATTACAAGTTTCCTGCATGACGAATTTATATTAAACCCAGATGTCAGCGAGCGGGATTATCAAGCGGTGCAGAAGAGGTCTACGCTGTCATACTACGAGTATCAGATAATCGTAGAGAGGAATATGAAGAAGGCTGTGATGGAAGATAGCCTTGCAGTAAATCTATCAGACATATTAAATGACATATCTATCACGATAGGCAGTAAGCGTAGATTTGGTACGGATGTAGACGATGAGGCTACATTCAAGTCGGGAGGGGAGTTATGATTACGATAGAGCAGTTTATTGACACGCCGAGTAACTGGGCTAGGGCTAAGAGAAAGCCGTGCGTGGTAAAGTTTTATATACCAACGCTCGGTACAGTGGTGTATAACAAGTTTGACGAGGCATATTACAAGACTTCGGAGGATAAGGTCGGGGTTTTGCTTGATTCTATGGGTGGCGAGCGTACGATAAGTGTGAAAGAGGTCTGTAAGGATTATCGGTTTATTGACGGGTGTGTAATTTCCGCGCCAGAGCTATCGAGAATGACGGTAAACGGGAAGTTGTCGCCAATAAACATTGTCCCGAAGGGGGAGATGGAGTTGTTTGGCGCAATTCGGATTCCAGTGCAGGAGTTTCGGGATATGCACTATGACGCGATAACAGGGGAGCGGTATTCGATAAATCATAGTGGGATTGAGCATGGCATGGGTGATGTAGTGATGTGCAGGCTAAATCTTCGAGGCTTGCCAGATTTAAGTGACCTGTGGGTTGTGAACGGGATGGTATTTGACGCAGAGTATGCGCTTGTATAAAGGGTAGAGAGATAGCGAAGAGCTAAGACAGGGGACAAGATGAGAGTATTACTGGCTGTTAGGCGGGCAGTAGGCAAGGTAATAAAATTTATTTTCGGGTTTATACGGGGAGTATTAACTCTGCTAACGATTGTGCTGATTCTTTGCGGGGTCGTGGGTTACGGAGCATATCTAAAGTTCGGTGGGCAGTTAAAGGACGCGAGAGAGGCAGTCTACGACAAGATGTCAAAGATGGATGAAAACACTTTCTCGATGCTTTCCGACACAGAGGTTTACGACAAGGATGGAAACAAGATAGGCACGATAAACGCGGGTCACTACGAGTATACGCCGATAACGGAGATAAGTTCGTATATCCAGAACGGGTATATTGCGGTAGAGGATAAGCGGTTTAAGAGTCATTTCGGAGTAGATATAAAGGGTACTCTTAGGGCGGCGGTATCTCTGGTTAAGCATCGGGGTGCGATTCATCAAGGCGGGTCAACGATAGCGCAACAGGTCGTAAAGAATACGATGCTCGGGCAGAAGCGGACATTTAGCAGAAAGATAGAGGAGATGCTGATTGCGCCGTATGTGGATGCTAGGTACGGTAAGGACAAGGTAATGGAGTTCTACTGTAACACGAATTTCTACGGGCATCGGTGCTACGGAGTCGGGTCAGCGAGTAAGTATTATTTTGGGAAATCGGCAAAGGATTTAAGTTTGTCGGAGGCGGCATTGCTTGTCCGAATCAGTAACAGTCCAAGTAAGTATGACCCTGTTAAGAATCCAGACAAGGCATTAGAGGGTAGGAATTTCGTTTTGCATGAGATGCTTGCGTCTGGGTTTATCACAGATGAGGAGTGTAATGCGGCGATAGCCGAGCCGTTAGCGGTAATACAGAACACAACGGAGTCAACGAACGAGAATTATCAGACTTCTTACGCGATACACTGTGCGGCGCTTGAGCTTATGAAGATGGATGGCTTTAAGTTTAAGTATACCTTTAATGACAAGGCAGATTATGACAGCTATATGTCAGAGTATACGAGCGTTTATTCCGACAAGTCCGAATCAATACGCGCGGGCGGGTATGTAATAAGCACTAGCCTAGACAGTGCAATGCAGGGTATCGTGCAGAGTAGGCTAGACAGCAATCTTGCAAAGTTTAAGGATATAGACCAAGAGACAGGGAAATACGAGTTGCAGGGAGCGGCGGTTGTAGTAAACAACGAGACAAATTATGTAGTAGCAATAGTAGGTGGAAGAGGTACAGACGACCAGTTTAATCGAGGCTACTTATCCTACAGACAGCCAGGTTCTACTATAAAGCCGTTGCTAGATTACGCTCCAGCGTTTGATACCGGAGAGTTTAGCCCGTCTACTTATGTAGACGACCACAAGTTTGAGGGTTCGCCAGATAACGCAGGGGGTCGATATTATGGCAGGATAACAATTCGTGAGGCGTTAAATCGCTCCTTAAATACGGTCGCATGGCAGTTGTTGCAGGCGGTCGGGGTAAATAAGGGTTTATCGTATCTCGGTAACATGCGGTTTATGGGAATCTCTTATATCGACAACGGAGTTCCTGCGACCAGCATAGGCGGTTTTACGAACGGGCTTAGAGTCGTAGACATGGCGAAAGGCTATTCAACGCTTGCGAACGGCGGTATTTACAGTGATAAGACCTGTATCACGGGGATTAAGTTTAAGGGTGATGACATCTTCACAGATAGCAGTAAGAGTGTAAGGGTTTATCAAGCGGATTCGGCGTATATGGTAACGGATGTGCTAAAGGGGACATTAGATAAGCCGTATGGCACAGGCTACGGACTCGGGATTGAGGGTCAGATAGCGGCGGGCAAGACAGGAACAACGAATAGCTCAAAGGATGCTTGGTTTTGCGGGTATACGAAGTATTATACGACAGCGGTGTTTATGGGATATGACAATCCGAAGCCGATGGAAGGGGTATACGGCGCAACTTATTCGGGTAAGATATGGCATGACATTATGACAGATATTCATAATGGGCTTCCGATGGCAGACTTTGACCGTCCAGATACGATATACGAGGCGAGCTATGACGGTAACGGTAGAGAGGTATCGGGAGACACGGGAAATCGTGACTTGTTTAGTGCTACAGCGAAGGAGAGAGCGGCGGTAGCGCGTGACGAGGCAATAAGCCGTAAGCGTTACGAGGCGGTAAAGACAGAGGTAGACGCATATGAGAGTTGGTTTATCAATAGTGCCGAGGACGCAGAGAGCGTAGAGAACAGGTATCGAGAGATTCTAGGTAAGATAAGCAGAATAGCTGACGAAGAGCTTAGAAATGAGCTACTTACCAGAGCGGCGAGACATAACGATGCGCTAGTAGAGAAGTTACCAGAGTGGGCAGACACGGTAGCAGAGTATGAAAAGACTAAAGCAGAGGAGCAGGAGAAAGCTAAGATAGCAGAGAGCGAAAAGGCAGAGGAGAGTCGGAAGAGTGCCGAGAAAGCGAGAGATATACGGGAGTTTAATCGGGCATTGGCGGTTTTAACGGGGATGCAGTATAAGGACGACAGCGCATATGGGAAAGCGGTCACGGATATAGACAGCGGTCTTAAGCGTTTAACGGAATATCCAGAGTATAACGACTTAGCGAAGCAGTATAGCGCGGCGATAGAGGCTTACGGGAAGCTCCCGACATATGTAGAGTGGCAGGAGGCAGAGAGGAAGAAAGCCGAGGAGAGTAGTATCGCGGAGAGTGAGCGTGAGAGCGTTGCAGAGAGTTTATCCGCGAAAGCGAGAGAGGCTACGCGGGCTACGGTATCTCCAAGTGAGACCTTAGCACCGAGTAGTGCGGATACAGGCAATGCGTCAGTTCACAGTAACAGTGGGAGAGTCATCGTGCGATGAGAAAGGAGCGGGCTTGAGGAAGGTAGCGGGTTTTCTTTTAGGGTTTGGGCTATTCGTGGTAGCGGGGGCGTTAAGTAGCGCTCCCGCATACGGAAAGACGCTGAATGTCGATAGCATAGCGTTTATACGGGATAGCGGGGAAGTGATAGCGGATGAGAGTCGCTACGCGGGAACGAACACATTTTACGGGACAGCGATAAAGGTTTGCGGGTTAGAGGCAGAGTATAAGCGGAATAAGACGGGGTTATATCATTCACCGAGGCTTGTACAGGTAGACGGGGAGATAAAGCTGGTTTCGGAGTTTAGCAACGAGTATTTGACAAAGACATGGTTTATGGACACGGATGGTCGTTGGTATGCGTTTGACAGGCAGGGGAACATGCTACACGGGCTAATCGTAGACAGCACGCGGAATAATACGACATATATCCTAAGTCCAGAGCGAGCGGATTACGGGGCGCTTTGTCACACGAACGGGGTTTATAAGCTAAACGGGAAGCTGGTGTATTTGATGTTCAATAACGTGCATGATGGTAGCTTTGGGGCGGTGGTAACGGATTTGCGGGATAAGCTCTAGGGCGAGGTAGTTTAGGGCTTGGTTCGAGGCGACCCGAGAGGTTCAATTTTGGGGTGCAAAGCCCCCTTGCAAAAATTTCTTGAAGTTTTCAAAATTACTTGTAAAAATTTAGGCATTACCATAGGCATTTTTCGACTGTACTTGAATACCGAAAAATCGCCCATGAAGGAAGGGTGACGGGGATTGGCTAATTTTTCTACTCTTATAAAAATAGGCGCAAGTAAGCCTAGCTAGAGAGATAGATTAAGATTTCGGAGGATAAATTTTATGAAGAAGAAAGCATTTGTTTTAGTGGTTTCGGCTTGTGCGGTTCTTAGCCTTTCGGCATGTGGCAGTAAGGCACGCGGAAAGGCGGAGACTGTGAAGGCTACAGCGGGGATTACCACGAGTAGTGAGGCTTCAAGCGAAGTAGAGCGGGGCGGCAGTAGTTTATCGGAGAGCGAGAGCGAAAGTAGCGAGGCTAACGCGGTAGAGCAGGAAACGGTAGCGGAGACGCAGGGAGCAATCACGAACATGAGCGCCTTAGAGATGGCGGTCGGGTTTACGGTAAACGATATAGAGTTTGATGACTTGAGTCGTAGGTATTTTAAGACCGAGAACGGCAATCTTGCAGAGATATATCGCACAGGCGAGGGTCTTGCAGACGGAGAGGGCGTTTATATCCGAAAGGCAAAGGTTTCGGGAGCAGACATATCGGGTGACAGAGAAGAGTATTCGTTCTCTTCGGAGGATAAGTTTGGTAAGAGTGAGGTGACTGTGCGAGAGTATGGAGATGCCGAGGACCAGTATAGCAAAGTGATTTGGCATATCGGTGGGTACAGCTATTCGATTACGCTAAAGGGCTTGTCGTTTAGTAATAGCCTGTTGCATTCGTATCTGGATAACTATATTGACCGAGAGGTAGAGGCGGTAAAGACAGATACGGAGCGGGATGAAGAGAAGAGAGCGGCAGGGGAGTCGAACAGTGAAGAGGCGGCGCGAGGAGAAGAGGGAGTTAGTGGTTTATCCGAGAGTCCGCTCATCACTACGATAGGCGGTGAGATTTCCGAGGAGACTTCGGGAGCAGAAAATTAAAGGTTGAGTTTTGGGGCGTCTGCTAACAGTAAAATAGCTGTTGACAGGCACTCTATTAAATGTTAATATTTAGATAGTTCGTTGGGTATTATTATTATTATAGTAACAATGAGAGGAGATTTGGAGATGAAGGGTACGAAGATGTATACGAAGCGGGAGAGACAGGAGTTTTCGGAGTTTCTTAAGATGCCGAGCGTGGAGATTTCAAAGCGAGTTGAGAAGTACGCGGCGAGCGTCAAAGACGCAGAGAGCTTTGTTAAGTTTGGAAGAGGGGTTTATAACGAGCTTTACGAGAAGTACGGAAAGTTTGTTTCTTGTGACGTAAAGGAGTTAGTGACTCTTGGCTTTGCGGTTGTTCCGCAGGATATTATGTTGGATATTGGTGCTTTGCGGTTTGTTTCGGGTGCGGTCGGAGAGTTTAGCTATATGTGCTACGACCGTTCGATTGCGTGCCGTAGTGCAAGGGACGATGAAGGGATGAAGTCTTACGCTGTTACGAGTGCAAAGGCGACTGAGCTTGCCTATGACTTGCGTTCGCTCCTTTCGGATGTGAGAGAACTATACGTCCGTGTAAAGCGTCTGTATGTGTTAAAGGCAGGGCTTAACTTACGTAGCGGAATCGAGGGATAAGGTTATGGGGGCGGTTTATGAGTGAGCAGGACATAAAATTGATTAAGCAGTTTTTACTGTATCGGGAGTATTTGTCACAGGTTAGTCGTAAGGAAGCAGAGCAGATTCTTCGGCGTAGCGGTAACTTAATGGGGATTATAGCTAACGCCTATCTTCAAGTGGAAGCTTATAATAAGATGGGTCGTCCCGTGCAGATGGGGGTTGTTCTGACTGCGCTAAAGGAGTGTAAGCGGGTTATACATCGTGACAGGGTGATAGCGTATCGTAACGAGTTAATAAGGACAGAATATATGCGTGGAGCAAGTAAGCAGAGCCTCGCGGCTAAGTACGGTATCACTTCGATGACGGTTAGAACGGCGCTCGGGGAATAAGTTTATGGGTCGTTTTGACGAGAGGCGGGAGCGTTTAAGAGAGAGCATTTCGATTCCAGAATATGTGGAGAAGGTAATAGTTCCCGAGATGCCGTGGTATTTTTCGGATTATACGGTGGACTTTGAGGTGCGTCCCGTCATTAAGTGCCCGCTTCATGGAGAGGATACGCCGTCATTTCGGTGGTATTCCGACACGAACACTTTTTACTGCTTCGGTTGCGGTAAGGGTGGGGACATAGTTAGCCTAGATATAGAGTTTCGTGGTCAGTCTGGTGATAAGATAACGCTTTCAGACTCGCTAGATTTTCTGGAGTCCGTATTTTCGATAGACGGAGAGGTAGCGAAGAGTCCCGTTAAAAATACGGCAAAGATAGCGAGTAAGAGTAGGGTAGCCAGACTAAATGAGCAAAATAACATAGAGCTTCTAAAGTTTAGCAGAGTCTATGGGGAAGTAGACAAGGCGGTAATAAAGAGTGAATTGCCGTTTGAGGTTAGAACGACTTTATATAAGTGTCTGGATGACGCAGGGAGACTCGTAAAGGATAATCTGGTAAGCGCGATGGACGCATTAGAGTATATCCGAGAGGTTTATCGGGAGTTAAGTGAGTGATGGCAGAGGTGAGTAGTTGCATACGGTATGCGGGGAGTAAGAGCAGGGTTGCCGATTTAATCATGGACAGGCTCCCAGACGGGATAGAGGATTGGAGAGAGCCGTTTTTTGGGAGTGGCGCTGTTACGATTCGGTTTTTGCAGGACGCAAGAAAGTCGGCAAAGTGTAAGAGAATCGTGGTAAACGACCTGTATTACGAAGTATATGCGCTCTGGAAGTGTGTACAGGAGAACCCGAGTAAGCTTGTAGAGACAGTAGTCGGGATTATGGAGAAGTTTTGTCCGAAACAGCGGGAGCTTACAGAGAGACTGCTTTCGGGAGCGGAAGAGGAGTCAGCGGTCGAGGACGGAAGGAAGCTTTGGACGTGGGCTAGAGAGCGAGATACGATAGAGAGTCTTTCTTTTTACGAGAGAGCGGCACGGTTTTATATCGTGAATCACATCTCGTTTAGCGCTCTGGGCGACAGTGCTTCATTTAGTGCGCCAATGCTAAAGAAATTTAATTTTGGTTTGACGAAGCAGATATTTGACGTGAGTAAGCTATTGCAGAGAGCGGAGATATATAACGAGAGTTTTGAAAATGTCTTGAAAGATACGAGCGACAATAGCTTTACCTTCTTTGACCCGCCTTATTTCTCACAGGAAACGGTAGCTCCGCTGTATGGTTTTCGCGGTAGTATGCACGCAGGATTTCGACATGAGGATTTTCTTCATGTGTGCAAAGAGATTAAAGGTAAGTTCCTAATCACATATGACGATAGTTTACAGGTTAGGCGGTTATTTAAGGAATCTGGGTTTTATATTGAGCCTTATAGTATGACTTATACGATTGCGGTTAAGAGCGTAGAGACAGCGCTTGCGGGGGAGGAATTGTTTATTTCAAACTACAAGGCGAAGTCTACGGTTCTTTTGGACGAAGATATTCTTTGAGGGAGAAGAGAAGAAATGCTTGCTATTAGAGAAGTGATTTTAGATGAGAAGTTAAATGAGGTTGCCTATGTAGTAAGTGGCACGATGCAGGAGTTTGGAGATGGGGAGTCTTGTAAAGAGACACGGCGCGTCCTTAATGTCGATGATTTGGTTAAGAATCACAAAGATGTGACCCCGTTTGTTTCTTATGCGTCTGGAAAGCTTGAGTTTCCGATTGTTAGGGGTTCTCATTATAGGAGAGTGGTCGAGCATGTTTATGTGACGAGTCACGATGGTATTAAAGAGATAAAGGCAGAGATTAAGATTATCGGGCGGTTAAAGAAGAGGACAGGCACATTTAGTAATCCGCGACTGTCTAATCCCATAGGCTATAGGATTGAAGTTGAGGGAAAGGTAACTGATGTTGCAGGCGCAGACCTTTTTCGACTTAGCCGTTGGATGCCGATTGCGGGTGGTTTGCAAGTGATATGCGTGCAGAAAATCGGGGGATTTTATTATTCCGTGAATGGCGCGGTAGATAATATTATCGTAGGGGACGGCGATGTGGCTTATGATAGTAACATAGTCGTAGAAGATACGGGCAGTATCGGGGAGTTCATTAAGTTTATCGCGTCACAGAACGGAACGATTGCGGTAAAGCGTCCGTTTGATACGGGGTCGTTATCAGATAGTCTTGTTGTAGAGGGCATTTCGGAGTATGAAATTGCAGAGCCGAAGCTTGTTTGCGCTCTGGACAGAATGACTTTATCGTTAAAGACAAAGCGTTCTATTAATGTACGGTTTTCAGATGGTTACAAAGTTTATCCGTTAAACATTAGCGGTGAGTTTACACTGGTTAAGGACGGAGAGCTTGTAGTTAAGAATTTGCTTGTTATTTTCCCGAAGAAAGACGCAATTCGTGAAATTACAGAGAAGTACGGAAAGTATCTGCTGATTCAGCCTGTCAAGGGAAGTAAGCTGGTAGGCGGTGATGTTTATAGTATTGGTATTTTCGGCATTACGGTAACAAACGGCTTGGCTAGTTACAGTAAGATTAGACCTGTTACGGTTGCGAAGTATTGTGCGGAGAAGCACAGGGTATTCACGCAGATTACTGCTGTTAAACTGGAGATTTGTGAGGCAAGCCCTGTTAGAAGTGCTGTGATTCCGTATGACGGTGGAAATGATGCAGAGTTGTCGCGCCTTAGAGGTGTGGGTGTCGATACGATGTCTGGAAATCTTAAAGTGACGGGCGAGGCAGAGAAGAGTGGTGTCGGAGTTCGGTTTGAGTATGAGGCAGAGAATGTATCTGTTCCCGAAGCGGTAAAGAGTGGCAGTCTTAAAGAGCTTGAGGCTCGGTATGAAGAGCTTTCAAAGCAGTATGCAGAGCTTGAGCTTACGCTTTGGCTGATTGCGCACAGTCGTTTTGCGTCTGGTAGTGCGGGTAAGTATGCCAGCTTTTATGCGCCGTCATGGGGCTTAAAGTATGTCGGGGAAGAGCATAATATGCGCGTTTATGAGACGAACGAGGACGGCTTTAGGTTGTTTATTGACGGCGAGGTTGTAACAGAGGACAGAGCGGTTTTAGCGGCTCGCAAGGGGACAAGCAGAAGGCGTGGCAGACCTAGAAAGAGCGCGGGGGTAGATTAAAAATCTGTCTCTGCCCTTCAAATCGCCTGTTTAAGGGGATTTAGGCAGAGGGATGGTATTCTTTAGCCTAGAAGCCCTTCCGTTCGTTTCTGGGCGTTCTGGTGGCTCACAGAGGGAATCCCTAGGGATGTGAGGTTCTGGTCGGGTTTAGGCACTGTCAGAGTCTAAAATTTTCCGAGGTAGACGCTTTCCTGTACCAAAGCCCGTTTATCAGATATAAATTTCGGCACAGGTTTAGAAGTACGGAGGTGTGAGAGATGTCAGATAAAGTTAGGCTGTCGGCAACAGGGGTTGTTGTCAATGGGACAGGAAATCTTCTCGGGTTTATGGTGACGGATGGGAAGGCTACACAGGCTGTACCGCTTGATTCACTTCGGAGAAATGGGGTCGTTTTAGCGGGTCAGATAGACTTTAGAGGCGGTAAGTTTAGGCTTATGACAGGGTTTAGCCTGCGGGATTTGCCTATGCTTCGGCTTGGAAAAGACGGCACGACACAGTTTGTGGATAATACGATGCGTGTTGTGGCTCGTATTACGGAGAACGGAGAGTTAAAGGGGTATCGTGTATCGTATCTGGATGTAACGCTTAATTTAGCTATGTCGGATTTGCGTAGGCTTGCGAGTTGGTTTAGGCTTGACGGGTATGCGGTTCGTAAGGGCGATGAGGGGTATCATCTGGTAGGTTTAAGTGGAAACTCGGTGCTTAAGCTTAGAGAGATAGCGCTTAATGCAAAGAAAGACGCGCGGGAGAACGCTCCTGTAAAGGGTAGCGCGGTAAGTATCGTAGAAATTATCCGAAAGGTGAATGATTTTGGCGGTAAGGTCGTGTTGTTTAACAGTGACGAGAAACCGACTATTGGAGAGATACGGGCTACTACGGCGAGCGGGTTTACTTCGTTAAAGCTTGGCGAGGTAGGTTCTTCTTCCTTGCAGTATTCGGAGCATAAGTTAAATGCTTCTATCCTGTTTCGGGAGTATGGCATTGTAACGGTAGAGATTAAGGAAGAGGGCAGGGTGTTGCAAGTACCTGCATATAAGCTTAGAAGCAGGGTCATCTTAAAGGAAGGCAAGATAAACATACCCAAGTTTTCCGTGGCGTTTCCGAAAGAGAGCGGAGCAAAGTTTGCGGAGTATTATAAGGGAGTGCTTACGCTAACGCCCGTCAAGTCAACGCCTATGGAGAGTGCGTTAGGTAGCGAGTTTAGCTGTATGTATCAGATAGACACAGGGGAGCTTACGCTTGTCACGCAGGAGAAGATTAAGCGGGAAATTCTAAGTGTGTCGGATGTAGCAAACATGGCGAAGGCTTTGATTTGCACAAAGGCGGCGATTTCGTATCTGAACGCAAGGGTTTATGAGGTAGCAGGCGAGCAGGAAGAGGGGATTTACGCGCCGTATCGGAAGTATTCCGAGGTAGAGAGGGACTATATCGGAGCGGCGGGTGTGAATTTAAGCACAGGCGCATATACGGCAACAGAGGCGTTAAAGACGGCAATACCGGCGAGTGAGAGCATTTCTGTTGAGTATGCGGTAGCAGGGTTTAAGAGTGCGCCGAGCGCATCACAGATAGCGAGCGGTAAAGCGGATAAGTTTATCACGGCAGATTTGCGGGAAGTGATGAACGAGTATGAGAGGTTAAAGGGAAGTCCTTCGGAGGCGTTTGAGTATCTCAAGAAGAAGCTTACTTTCTTTAAGACGCGGAAGGAGACGTATATCAAGTATCTCTGGGGGCATAACACAGCGATGTTTGCAAACGGAGACTACAAACTGCTACGCGGGGACGGTTTTTCTGACTTAAAGGCAGTAAAGACTGGGGAGACGAAAGCGGGTAAGTATACAGAGTATAGCGATAACGAGACGGGTTTAAGTGTAAAGGTATTTAACACAAGTCTCGGATAAAACAGGTCAAGGGAATAGGCGGTAACGGACATAGGCGCAACAGAAAGGTAGCTGTTTGGCTCATTTAGGGCTGAACAGCTATTTAAGACGGAGTAGACGAAGATGGTCTATAGATTTAGCGAGATACTTGGCGATGAGGTTTATAAGAATCGGGTGATATTCCTGTTAGGGGAGCATTCGTTCTTTAATAACATAGTCATTGACAGAGTTAGGGACATTGCGATTCCGAGGGAAGAGGTAAATGCAGAGCAAGTTCTGGATTTAATGTCGGAGTTCGGTGTAACCTCGGATAAAGAGGTTTCTCGTGGAAACAGTGTAGGGTTTGACGAGTTTCTGGACAGTACGAGTAGCTATCCGATGCGAGGTTTCTGGTATTGTAGCGTAGAGTATTCAGAGCTAACGGATAAACAGAGGGAGCGGCTAAATGTTTACATGAAGTCTCCACAGGAGACAGGGTATCTGGTTATAACGGTCAAGGACTTTCGGAAGCATAGGGAAATTCTTCGTAATAATCTGGTAGCTAGGGGTTCGAGCGTTTGTGCGGTGCGACTTAGCTTTCCAGATAGAGCGTCATTAACAGAGATAGTCAAGGGGAAGCTAAGTGACGGCGGGGTTAAAGTAGACGAGAGAGGCATACAGCTATTTATTTTGCGCTTAAGTAACGCTTATAACGAGTATAGTGACTGCCTATCATCTATTATCACAATGTATTCTGGGAAGAGCATCGGGTATGGAGAGGTGCTTGAAGCATTGCAGGGGACAGAGAATTACGCAGTAGATGACTTTGTTTATGCTTTGTTAAATCCGATGGGAAGCGGAAAGGTTATAAAGCGCAGGAAGATATATCGGATTTACGGGAGCTTGATACAGAGTATGAGCGCGGAGAGGCTTCTAAATACGCTGTTAAACAAGATAGACATCTTTATTTCGTTTCGTAGACTTATCAATAACGGAGATTTGCCCGTGTCGGTAGCGTATAGCGCAACGGAAGTGCAGGATAAGCTTCCAGAGGATAGCCGATTAAAGACATATAGCGCGTATGTGTTTAAGCGCATGGCGCGGATAGCGTCTATGGCATCACTTGAGGATTGGCTTAATATGCAGTTACTACTTAGTGAGGCTAAGAGACAGGGGAAGATAGGGTTAGAGGATAGGTGTGAGAAGGCGCTGTTTTCCGTGATGCATCGCAGTGTGCTTGGGGATGAGCGGTTCTTTAACGACTCTGGGTTTATAAGCACTGTGGGGGATAGCGAGCTTTACGACCTAAATACGGTATTCTTTCGGGTTTAAGAATGGGAGTTTAGTCTATATGCGAAGAATGTCAATGATACTGGTGCATTGCGGGATTGTAATTTTGGTAAGTGACAAGCGAGACAGAGCTATCGAGATGTATGCGGTGCGAGGTCTTAGAGGCTTGTGGGAAGATGAGCGGGAGCGGCTTATCGGGAGTGGATATGTGTGTGATAAGGCGTTTGAGTTACCAGAGATTCCAAGAGATATAGCGGTTTATCGGGACGGAGTGCGGGTAGACGATGGTTTGCTTACGATTTAAGTAAGGAGAGGTAAGATGACGCGAGTAGTTGCGAATTTAGTTTTAACTGGGATTTTTACGGTCGATACGAAAAAGAAGAAAGTGGTTGTCGATGGGTATGAGGTATTTCTTATGGACATTCCGTTTATAAGGTATCGGTTTAAGCGGTTTGACGAGGGGTGTGACGAGTATATTATCTCGATGTGTGAGAAGTTTAAGACAGCGACACCGCTACTCGAGGTAACGCTGTATGAGGGATGTAGTGACGATATAGCACGCCTTAGCAGTAAAATACCGAACCTCGCGGTCATGCTTTATATACCGATAGACGATTCTGACGTAGAGAAGTCGGACATAAGTGGGGAGAGTAAGGCATTGTTACAGTCTGTAGCAGACAGTGGGGTAGCCTACGATAGAATTATGCTAAAGGATAACAGTAATACGCTGTTTACGGTTTCGTTTAATAGTATGAGAGCGAGCATACAGAGGATTACGGGGTGTGACGCGGGAAAGGTCGGAGTTTGTAAGAGTCCCTTGTCAGCGTATAACAATAACGCATGTATTACTGCAATCGTAGCCCGTGAGATGTTAATAAATCACGACAGTAAGAGCAATACGACTCCGACTGCTAGAATGGAGTGCAGGAACGGTGGAAAGTGCTGTTGTATTAGAAACATCGTGATAGACAGAGATATTCTGCTTAGTCGTCCTTATGTAGAGAAATCTTCGGGGGAGAGCTTATTTACGGGTATGCCTTTGCCAAGTCCTGTAAAGCGAGAGAGGCGCGAGAAGAAGGTAAAACAGCCCTTGATTGGAAGTATGGTGGACGGAAAGCTAAAGTGGTGAAATAGTATAGAGGGTATATCGAAATACTTGTAATAAAATCAAATCTTAAGAAAAGATTGGCTGAAAGGTATTTATTACGCGGTTATTCCTGTGTAATTAGCCTAGAATAGTGGGTTGACAAAAGGAGCAGAAACAGCTAATATATCTAAAGAAAATATTACGAAGTCCTAAAGATAGGTTTTTGGGACGGCTGTGTGTCTGCTTCTACATAAGCAGGGGAGGAAAATCGGGATGACAACTTTTCGCAGATGGTGTATGTCGGCAAGGATGTTTGAGCCAGAAAGCACGCATGAGGCGAGTGAGTATATCGCGAGGAATTATCAAAAGTTGGTAGGCTACGCGAGGGGTCAAGGGATAGACCCTGCAAAGGCAGAGGATTTAGTCGTAGACGTGACGATTTCGGTGTGCCGTGCGGAGTGGCTTGGCGAGTGGGTAACTGCTGTAGAGTGCGGGTATATGCAGATAGAGCAGTATATCTATGGGAAAATCAAGAAGTATGCGATGTTTCCAGCGTATAGGCGAGCAAGCACGGGGGCGCGGGTTCGTAAGAAAGCAGACGGCAAAGAGGTTTATATGCAAGTCGAGATACCTTCCTGTGGGGCAGAGGATGCCGAGGAAGGTAGTATGCCAGACTATCAGCTAGCATATATGAATCTATCGACATACGATAATCTGGAGACAGTCGAGGCAGAGGAGTCGTTTGAAGAGGAGCTAGCATATGTTTTAAGCTTTGACGAGATGAGTAACGGCTTAATCAGCAGGATTTTACGGAATCTGGACTACTACAAAGCGAACGCGAGTTTTCTGGTGAGTAGCGGGGTTTCGGAGATGTTTAACAGTTTCGGGGAAGCGTTTGCGGAAGCGTTTGAGGATATAGTTAAAACGACCGCTAGGGATGACAGCAAATTGATAAGAGCGCTTAGAGCATAGGGGGCTTTATAAGGGGATAGACGAGGCAGGGGATTTTTCGGAGGTATCGTATATATATATGAGTAGATTGCTTGACAGTAAGCTTGACGAGTTAGATGCAGAAATATCAGCGATAGAGCAAAAGAAGCGCGGGTATTTGTACGATTGTAGACTCTATGACGAAGATAATATTCTTTGTGGGAGTAGCCAACTGGATTATGCGAAAGCCGCCGTGCTTGAGTTTACGGGAGAGGAAGAGCGAGCGCGGGAGAAAGCGCTTGAGCAATCAGACCGTATAGTGGGTGCTTGTGGGGAGTACGGTCGGTACCTCTGTAGTCATCTTAGGATTCACCCCGAGAGTCCAGAATATCAAGAAGTTTACTGTGAGGCAGTGGAGTATTTTGCGAGAGCGCGGGATATAAGCGAGTATCAAGCGTGTAATCTTGAGAATCCGTTAAAGTCCTTTGTTTATAAAGGCTTAAAGAATGTGATTCGGCGGCACGCAACGAAGAAGAAGCGGGAAGCTGAGCGGTTTGTTTCATCCGAGTTAATAAATGATTCTGGGGAGACAACAGACATTTTCGACTTGATTCCCGACAGTAGGTCAGAGCAGGCATTAAGCTTAGTAGAAGATAACGAGCTGGTTTCTGCGGTAGAGCTGCTTGCGTCCGACAGATATAGTGAGAGCGGGGTAGATTTGCTTTGTTTTTGCTATGTAGCAGTAAAGACGGGGTATCAGATAAATGACGCACAGTTTGCGGTCGAGTGTAGTTTGCTTGGGATAGACAGCCCGAGGGAGCTTGAGGAGGAGCTTAGGAGTAAGCCCGAGGCGAGAGAGGTGCTTCGTAACATTTCGATTTGCGGAGAAAGTTATCAAGACGCGAGCGAGTGTATTGCAGAGGTTTTGCGGAGGTACCTGTATTGCGGCGAGGAGATAGACAAGATGCTCTGCAAGTGACTAAGTTTATGAGGTAGAGCGCACCTGCGGGTGCGCTTTTATTTTAGGGAATAATAGGCACATAGTTAGAAAACGAGCTGGTACACAAGACTTCCGTGTTGTATAATTTTCTTATAGAAATTTTCTGCGGAGGGTCGGGCATGATTGAGATAAAGCATACGCGGGGCGAGGTCACGGATAGGCTTGTGACTAGGCTAAAGCAACGGAAGTTTGAGACGAGGGTAGACAGTAACGCGATAGACAGCGAGGTGCTTCGGATAACGGAGAAGCCGTCAAGGGTAAAGGGCGAGGTAGCGGAGAGACTGCACGAGCAGAACGCGAGGGCGCTATGTGACTATCTTTGTGAGATAGAGGCGGTTTATCAGAAGTTAAAGAATAAGCAGGGTTTAATCCGTATTGAGTATAACGCGGTAGATTCTAGGATAGTATCGCGTCCGATAAGCCTCCGAAAAGTAGATATGTTTAGCTTTGAGACAACGGATGTGCTGGATATGTCGGGGTATAAGATGATACGGGTCGATTACACGCATCTTGTGAAGTGCATGTTGTTTAGCATAGCGCATAAGGACTTGGGCTATTCGCATGACTATATGGAGGAGTTCCTTTGCGGGAAGTCGAGTATGGCGTATAGCACGGACATATCGCTACTTGACAGGGTGTTAGACGAGGTATCGTTTAATAAAATCCGAAAGACGGCAGTAGGCGACAGTTTGTATCATAGAGTGCATGGCGGGGTCATTGTCGGGTATTACGGGGATAAGATAGCGGCAAAGACCTATGACGAAGTAGCGGTGTATGACGGTAATAAGACGATGCAGAGGATATTGTACGAGGTTCTGGACAGGTTTATCGACAGGTGTAAGGATTTATCGCTTGCAGGGCTTTATAACAGAGGTTTTACGCTGATTTGCAAAGAGGAAGCGACAAAGAAAGAAGTGTTAGAGGTTTTGTCGGAGGGTGTATGCGTAGAGCTGTTTGGAAGAAAGTTTGAGGCGCATCCGTTAATCACTTGTATAGACGCGAAAGGTTAAGAGGGGAGGAAGTATGGAAGGCAACAAGGTAGTTTATTGTCACTTTTCTTTTAGGCGACCGAGGGGAGAGGGGTACGGAATCTTCTCGTGTGCTTTGTATAACGACTATGACGGGACAGAGCCAGTAATCAAGCGGGTGTGTATGGAGGAGTTATGGAAAGACCATCAGCATATCACGGCGATTCAAGCCTACAGGTTTGCGTTAGACAGTATATATAAGTGGCAGGCGCATTTACTTAGGTTTGGTGTAGTTGCGGTATTATTGGTTACAGACAATCAGAATCTAGCAGGTTGGATATTAAATCCGAAGAAGGGAAGTTTTCGGGAGTATATGCGGAAAGCGTATCGTCCGTATCAGATAGGCACGAAGCGGCTTACAATCACGGTAGGTCTTTGTATTCCGAGAGACTACGAGAAGTCGCACAAGTTTTGCAAGTTAGAGTTTGTAGAGAACTATGACGAGTTTATGCAGAAGGGAAAGCAGACGAAGCTAGCGCTTGGAGGTATGCGGCTAATGTCGGATGTGATAGCGGAGGATATACCCGAGGGTGTTTCGGAGTTTAAGCCAATAAGTTCAGAAGAGGCTTTGCGGAGTAATGACGAAGAGGAGCAGTAAGCGACACGGCGGGTAAAAGAAACAAGACTTAATCTAAGCCTAGAGGGAAGATATGCTTTGGACAACGGGGACATACACGGATAATCAGACTTATAGCGTGATAGCTTGCATAGATAAGCAGTATTCCGAGGTTATAGTCGGGGTTAGCGGGAAGATAATTTCTGCGTATAAGCTGGAGGGTCTTAGGGACGAGTATTTAGCGGGAAGTCCGCTGGCGAAAGAGGTTTATAAGACTTTGAAGCGAGGGATAGGCGGCTGTAAGTCAAGTAACGGAGTGCCTGTTCCGTTTCAGCTAGGTGCATGTGTGGAGCATAGTTTTCAGCGGGCGGGTGTAGATTTTTCGATAAGGCGGTTTAACGGTGGGTTATGCGGGGCGTATATAGCGTCCCGCAACTTTACGCTGGACTTAAGTTTAGCGAGTTCTGTTCCTAGTGGTCTAAATTTGCCGTATGTGAAGTTAGCGAAAGAGACGAGTGACGCAAGCTTTGATGCGAGTAGTATATATGTACGTCCGCTTGAGGAGATAGGCTTATTTAAGGACATAAGTTGGCTAAAGGATAAACGGTATAAGGTTGTAACGGACGAGCGGGAAGCGGAGGAGCTGTTTAGCAGTATTGAGGAGAAGATACGGACAAATCCGAACACACCGATAGCGTTCGATACGGAGACAACAGGCTTACGGATAAATATGTTCGGGCGTATCGGTTCGGAGCAGGCAGAGGAGCTTAAGCGGTATAACGAGCGCGTAGACAAGTCAAAGCAAAAGGGAGTAGATAAGCTAGTCGGGTTTATTTACTGCCTAGAGCCGAATGTGAGTTATTATTTTCCCGCAGGGAACAGAAAGTTTCATAACCTGTATTCCGACCTAAACGACCCTTTAACTCGTAGGATAGCGGAGAAGATAAAGGCAGACTACACGGTAGGTAGGTTTCGGAATCGGGATGACGACATGGCGCGATATATCCAAAAGACTCTGATAGAGGATTTAGGGTGTGATGTCATCTTAATGGAGCGAAACAGGGATATACTGGAGAAAGGGTATTTAGTCGGTCACAACGGAACATTCGATGCGAAGGTAGCTTATCTGTACAGCATAGATATAAACTTCCGCGAGGATAGCATGATTTTGCATCAGCTTATTTACAAGTTCCGCTCAACGACAAGCAATAGAGGCGAGAGTTCTGCATTAAAATCTCTTGTAAAGAGAGAGTTCGGAGTAGACCAGCTTGAGCTTACGGACTTTTTCGACCCAAATGCGTATAATACGACAAAGACTAAGAAGAAAGAGTTAGGGATTGACTTCTCATATATGGATTTAGAGGGGTCAACAGCGTATGCCCCGGCAGACGGAGACTTTACGCTACAGTTGTTTATCAGATATAAGAGTGCGCTTCTTAGTACGTTCAAGTCTCTTGAGTATATCTACTATGTCGAGGTGCTTGTAAGTCTAGCGATAGCGTATATGGAGTTTTACGGTTATAGGATAAATGAAGAGAAGATAGATGCTACGCGAGACAAGTATTTAGTGCAGAAAGCAGAGCTTGAGCATAAGATACGTCAAATGGTGGGGTATTCGACCGAGAAAGAGGAGGCGGTTTTTGCGTCTTTAGCTAGTGCGGCAGACAGAGAGGCGAAGATTTCGATATTGCCGGAGGCTGTAGCAGTGATGGAAGAGAGTGAGAACGCCTTAAACTTAACTTCTCCGATAAAGGTAGCGGAGCTGTTTTACGATGTGCTTAAAATGCCGATGGGGGAAAAGAAGTCAGTCAGTAAGACAGCGCTTGCGGGGTTAAGTAAGCAAGCGGGTAAGAACGGGGAGATAGTACGGGTTTATCAAGAGTGGAAAGGCGTGGATACGCTTCTCATTAAGTTTTTCGGTAGATTGCAGGAGTTTATGTATCCGAGCGGGTTTATTTTCTCGCATTTCGGTCAGATAAGCACAGCGACAGGTCGAATGAGTTGCAGTAGCCCGAACGCACAGCAGTTTCCGAAGTCGATTACGGCGATAATCGAGCCTAGGAAAGATTGTGTAATGTTTGACGCGGACTTTTCGCAGATAGAGTATCGAACGCTAGTCGCTTTAGCGGGGGAGGAGTCGCTAAAGAAGAAGTTTATAGACCCAGATATGGACTATCACACGACTATGGCGAGTTTAATGTACGGGGTAGACTACGCCTCGGTTACGCCGAAGCAGAGAGGCGAGGCGAAGGGATTTAATTTCGGTATACCCTACGGAATGGGAATCACTTCTCTAACGATAAGGTTGTTTGGTACGGCTACAAAGGAGAATATCGAAGCGGCGAAAGAGAAGTATGAGTTATATTTCAGAGACCAGCCGAATGTCAGAAAGTTTTTTACGAATGTCAAGGAGTCTGCCGAAGTTTACGGGTATACGGAGACGAAGTGGCATAGGAGACGCTATTATTCGTTTAAGGATAAGGACGGAAATGTAAGCAGTAAGGCAAAGGCTTCTGCGCTAAGGCAGGCAGGAAATGCGGTAATACAGGGAACGGCGGCAGATATATTCAAGATTTCGGTCGCTCGGAATTTCAGCTATATTCGTAGGAACGGGCTAATGGGGAAGCTGTTTATCGTGAATATGATTCATGATGAGCAGTTAATGGAGTGTAATGTAAAAGAGTTAAATCCGAAGCGCGTGTTAGCGGATGTAGTGCAGAATATGGAGTTAAAGCTAGACGGATTCCCGCCGTTGTATGTAGGAGCGGGGGTAGGGTTATCTTGGAAAGACGCGAAGGGAAAGATGGCAGAGATACATCCCGACCTAGCGAACGAGTATATCGAAGAATCAAAGGGTACATCGATATTTAGAGGCGAGGATAGCGTGTCGGAGAGTCCAGAAGAGGTATTAAGCTACTTTAACGAGCGGGTAGTAGACTTTAGAGTACGGAAGATAACGAAGTATGTATTAGACAAGGGGAATTGGGGAAAGCCGATACACCCTGTCATCGGAAACTTGTTATCTTTGCAGTTTGACTACGGAGTAAACGAAGAGGTAGCGGCGAAGTATACAGAGGCAAACGGGTATACGAAAGACGAGATAGCGGAAGCGAAGAAGAATATCCCGACCGAGCAGTTAAAGCGGTTTATGGTAGATAAGGGGATAGCGGTAAATCCAGATAACTTTAGGTCGGCAGAGATAGAGTATGAGGTAGAGTCGGACAAAGTTTATGAGGATGAGAGCGAGGAAGAGGGCTTAGAGGAAGCTGAGGCAGAGGAGTATAACGAGTTTAAGCTAATAGATGAGAGCAAGGCAGTGTTTGGAGTCGGGATTACAGAGCTAGTAGGGCGGTTTAAGGTCTTTGTTTCGGAGAGTCGAGGAATTTGCGGGATAGATAGCGAGTTTCTACGCGGTCTTAAAGACAGAGAGGGTTTAATCGCCTACTTAAACGAGCATCTTTGCGAAAAGGGTGCGGATGGAAGCATGGAGCTTATGACACTGGTAGGTGGTGGAGCTTTAACGCATTCTGGGCAGTATGTAAGCGGGGTAACGAGGGATGAGATGCTAAGAGCGGCGAGAGGGACTGTGCGTACCGCTTAAGGTATAAAATAAACTTCTAGGAGGTAGTGGAAAATGTCATCTGTGCAAGAGTTTTCATTTGACGAGAGTAGGCTTGGGGAGAGTAAGGGGTATGTATTAGCGGGGATTACAACAGACGCTAATAATAAGCTAAGTAGTGTGCTGTTGTATGACAGGGCTTCTACGGGAAGTCGATTGTTACAGCTTTCAGTGAATAACGGAGTGAAAGGGTATGAATTACCGTTACGCCATATAAAGTGGTTTGTGGATAATACAGACGGGCTTAAGATGAGCGAGAGCGACGAGGTAGAGGTAGATGGCGATATATCTCGCTATCCGATTCTTGGGCGTTTACGGGAAGGCTGGAGCGAAGAGGGTGTTGTAATTTCTGGTGGAAACGCGAACCTAGTAATTACAGAGAAGAGCGGTCATGAGTATAAGGGAGTTATTCTCGTTAATAACGCTCCTACGAGTTATATTGCGGGAGTATCATTTAAGGATAATGATTTAAGCAGTATAGGTGAGACATTTAAGCCTAAGAGTCCGTTTAGTAGTGCGCCGCCGTCCATTCCGAATAGTGCGCTTTGCGATATTTATGACCGAATACAAGATATAGAGCATATTTTGGGATATAAGAGTTATGATGAGAATTTCTACTTAGATTTGTCTTACCAAGCAAAGCTGTTTGGTGTGAACTTTGAAGGTATCTATCCTATAGATTCATCTGTCAACAAGTTCGCAGAGTTTTCGTTTGCTGGGTTTTCTAAAAAGAGGGCTGTTAAGTTCAACTGGGATAAAATTAGTATCCTTGAGTGGATGTCGAAGATAAATAGGGAATACGGTACAGATTTGGGATTTGATAGCGAGCTTAGAGTATTATACCGTAACAACTTATCAAGTAGTAGGGAACCAAAAGTTTCGAGTATCAAGAATTTAGAAATTCCAGAGGGAGTTCGAGCAATCGGTAGAGAGGCATTTAGTGGGTTTACCGAAATAGCTGGAGTTTATTTTCCAGATAGCTTGGTGGAGATAGGTGAGAACGCTTTTAGAGGCTGTGGTTTAACGGAGGCAAACTTTGGGTGTTCGCTGATAACGATACGGAGCGGTGCATTTGCGGACAATAATCTTAGCAGAGTTATTCTTCCTCCGAGCCTAGTGAATGTAGGTAAGGGCGCGTTTAGTGGTAACAGTGAGATTAAACAGGCTATTATCTATAGGACAGGTCTTAGCGTTGCAACAGTCGTGGATGTACAGAAGTTAATCCAGCTTAGAGGGGACAGCGAGACAGTAAAGCGTTTAGCGGTTGCGGACGAGCTAGATGGAGTGTATGTACAAAGCCCTTCGCGTTTAATTGAGCCAGAGTCAGCGTATAGAGACATCGTTCTTAAGAAAGTTCCAGAGCAGTATAGGGACGAGGATATGAGGTATTTATCCGAGATAGCGAGTATGGAGTTATGTGAGGAAATAGGTCTAAAGCAGTATAATCTAACGACTGCACAGGTCTTAGCGAGTGAAAGTGAAAAGGAGCGGTTGGCTTGGAGTAAGTATACTGGAGCAAGTAAGCTGGGGGCTAAGAAATCAGAATCCTCGGGGGATAAGAAGATGGAAGAGGTCTTGCAGGACTTAGAGGAGAAGTTTGGAACAAAGGGTTCAGCGGAGACTATAGCCTATCTAAAGAGTTTACTGGAAACGCTTACAGGAGAGAATCGCTAATAAAGCGAGAGATGGAAAAGATATGGCGCTTTCTTAAAGGGGCAAAAGAGAGGAGAACTAAATGTCAGACATTTTAAGCCTCACATCGGAGATAGACATTGCAGAAGAGGTGTCGAAGGAGCGAGTCGAGACAGCAGTTGTGCAGACAGCGGACAGTATCGTTTATCCGTGTCTAGTGATACGGGCAGATAAGCCGAGTATGCGGGTAACAGAGGTAGCAATAGAGGGATTGCTTGATTTGATTCATTCGTGTTGGTATACGGACGAGGATAAAGAGAACGGTCTTAAGGACGATAGCCTAAATGTCTATATAGCGACTCCGAGTGGAGCGGGGAAGCTCGGGCGTGGGTCGTTTGCGAAATTGTATCGGTATTTGAACAGCTTTACGTATAACTTAATCAGCGAGGCGGCGAGTGTGTATTATTTTGAGGTAGAGGGGAAGAAGGAGCGCATAGACAAGTTAAACGCGATGCGACCGAGGGTTTGGCTCGACTTGTGAGATAGGTTTACGGGGACGGGGTACGGCGAATGCCGCTCCCCGTTTTTAGTTTGTTTTTAGGCTAATTTAGCTTGACTAGTTGGTAGCCGTAGGTTAAGATGTAGTTAAAAGTAGCTTTATAAGGAGGCAGGGATGGGTCGAGAGCTGGATGAGAGGACAAGAGAGGTAACAGGACTTATCGCGGGTATTGATAAGCAGTTTCTAACAATGTAGAGTAAAGAAGCAGGAATTAGTTCTCGATTTTTATGTTTTAGTTATTAGAGGCGTGGGGTGACTTGCAATGAAGAAACTAAAGTTGACTATAGTAGCACAGCTACACGAGGGGAGTAACCGATGTTTAATTGAATATATGGAATCTTCTCGTAGAGATTACGGTAAAGCATTGCGAGAGACTTTCTATGCAATCAAGCGAGGTGGTTTCAATAAGTCAAAGTATAATACCTATCTTCAAAATAAATACAAAATTGTTAGCCGAACTGCAAATTCTATCATTTCTGACGCACAAGGACGCTTTAATGCTCTTAAGGAGTTGAAAGAGTATGAGCGGAAGCAGTTGGAGCGAAAGATTAAACATCTTGAAACTACAGTCATTCCTAAGTTAGTTGAGAAAAGGAATCAGAACTCAACTAAGCTTCGTGACGGTTTATTTGTCTCGTTGGTTCAACAAAGGAATCTAAGGTTAAGGGTTGTTTCAAAGAAGGCTAAACTAAACAGGTTGAAGCAGAAGCTTGAGGTGTTAAAGTACCAATTAGAAACAGGGAAGTTAAAGCTTTGTTTTGGAAGGAAAAGGTTGCTTAAACAAGACCATGATAAGTTTGTTGAGCAAAGGGATAGTCAAGTGACTTTTATAGGGGCTAGAGAGGAAGTCGCCTGTAACCAAAACTTGCAGTTGACTTACAATCGAAGAAGTAATCAGTTTTTGATTCGACTGCGTAAAGATTTCGGAGGGTACAAGTCAGCTAAAGGTGACGATAGGTATGCCTACGGTAAAGTTTATTTCAATCATCACAAAGGACAGATTGTTTCAATTTTGAGGTCTAAGGGAAGTCCTTTATCCTATAAGATAGTCAAAAGGAACATGAGGTATTATCTCTACTGTACCTTTGAGTTTCAAGTAGGGAATAGTGACATAGTTACTCGTTCTTCTTATGGAACGATAGGACTTGATTTTAACAAAGGGTTTGTTACCTTATCAGAGACGAATCAGTACGGTCATTTGGTAAGAACACAGTTCTTGCCGTATCGTTTCAAGTCTGGAAACAAGACAAAGACTGATTTACAGCGCATAGCGAGTCATGTAGCTAGATTAGCATTGCAGACAGGTAAGGATGTTTGTATAGAGAATCTTGATTTTAGAGCCACAAAAGCAAAAACAGAAACAAGAATAGGAAAGAAATACAACGATATGCTTCATTCTTTAGCCTATCGAGAGTTTAGTGAAGCGATGAAAAGTGTAGCGTACAGAAACAGGGTTGAATTACACAAAGTCAATCCAGCATGGACCTCATGGTCAGCAGAGAGGATTTATTGTAAACCTATGAAGTTGAACATACATACTGGAGCTTCATATGTGATAGCAAGGCGTGGACAGGGATATAAAGACGCAGTGTAAAGAGTATTTCAAAGATAGCCTTATCCTATACAGATGTATCAACGCAAGACAGTTGAGCATTTCCCTGTAGGATGGAGTTTATTAGAAGCTCTGGTGATAATTCTCATTGTGTGGCTACGGTCGAAATGAGATGAGTCAGAGTGGAATAGGTTAACCGTAAGACCTTGGGTTGCAAAACTCTAAAATTGAGCTAGAGATGTGGAGTCACTAATTTTCTCATTTTCTAGTTACGGTTGGGAGCTATTTGCGGTACGCTGACAGCGTTTATTAAGCGGAACCGCAAATATTACTTTGGCATTTTAGGGGTTTCTTCATTGATGTTGTTATACTGAGTATCAAGCAAGAGTTTTCTACTGCCACTGTCTGTTACTTATTTGGTGAGCCTTTTGCTTATAGCGCATTTTGTCTTAAATACACTCTTTCTGTATACGAAAGAGAAAAGCCGTGTAGACAAGACCTTGTATTTACAGGAAGAGGAGATAGGCATTGTAAGGCATCTGTATTCCGAGCAGATTTTGGCAGAGCATAGCTTAACCGAAAGTATAATCGCAGTAACTAAGCTTGAGGAATATGGTTATCGTAACGGTGACAGTATAGGCAGTTTTTCCGAAGAGTATGACAGAGAGCTTGAGGAGGCTTTAGATGAGCTTGCTAGTAAGTTTATCTGGAATACGGTATTAAGTGTGTCCACAGGACGGTCAGCGGATTGGCTAGATTGTATAAGAATCAAGAGGTGGTTTATGAGGGAGAGTGAGGAAAGTGGAGAAAGTGCTAACGCTTGAAAAAGATAATACCGCTGGTATTTACAGTGGCTTGTACGAGAAGAAAGAAGGAGAGAGTGCTAAAGAGGTTGTAGTAGAGCCTACGCTAGATAGTCTAGCCGTAGCTTGTAAAGAGGCTCTAGCAGAGTATTTAACTCTTTCTAGAGGTCTTAACTCGGTATTTGTGCTGGATAGAGAGAAGTTCATAAAGTCAAGGCTTCGTCCCGCAGGGAAGGCGCTTTACGAGAGGGAGAAGGAGTTTCAGAGAGCGCTTCTTAACGATGCAGAAATAGGTATGAGTTTATTTAGCGAGACAGCGAGTGTTCCAAGTTACGAAGAAGTGGCGAGAGAGATGTGTGCGAAGTCGGTATCTCCGCTCCCGCAGATAGTGCTAACGCTTGCGGTTTTAGTTGTAGCCTTTGTTGAGAGTTTTGTTAGCTTTAATACAGTAGACGCATCTGTGTTGAGTAGTTGTGTAGCTGGTGTTATTGCTTTTTCAACTTTCTTATTCTTAATCGGGTTGTTTGGTTCTAGGAGTGCATTAGATAGTATAGAGTCTACGCGAGTGTGTGAGGACGATGTTAGCAAGAGATATAACACAAAGTACAACTTAGCCAGAGGTACTGGAATCACGGAGAGCCTAAATAACTGTATTTCAGCAGAGGTGCGAGATACGATAAAGCGTTTAGTTGACGCAAATGAGTTTAAGTCATTAAGTTCGTTAGACGATTCCATATCTTACGAGGCGTTGGCAAGTTATGTGAAAGATAGAGCGTTGTGCATGCGTTTATCTCTGGATGGCGGCAGTGGTTTAATTAAGAGGATTGAGAGTTATGCTCCCTATAAGCTTATATCAGCTCGGGAGAGGCTTACGGTATTGCAGAATTACAGCAAAGGAAATTATGATTATAGTCGTATAGGAAGTGGCGAAAGCTTATTTTCGCATATAGACCTCGTATCTGATGTAGTGGCGGTAAGGGAGGGGAGTAGATGAGTGTACTGGAGCTTACGAAGAACGCTCCGAAAGATGAAGAGAGTTCGGAGCGGGCAGGTCTTTTCAGCAGTTTATTTTCTGGAGACAGGGATACAGGTACAAAGTGCGAGTTAAAGTTTTCAGAGAGTGAGGGAGAGCGAATAGATAGGCTAGCAAAGGAGGCAGAGGGAGAGTTAGACAGGCAGGGAAGCAGTATGGGGGAGCGGCATATAGTGGCGGGCGCGCTAATTAGTGAGGTCATGAGGAGTAAGGCGTTTAATTGGGGGCTGGTTAGTGCTGTAAAGGAGATGCTAGCGGGAAAGTCTGGGGCTACTGGCAAGACAAAGGTTAGTGGGATTGTCAATAAATCTATTGACATAATTATACTCTGCTTAATTATAGTTATATTGACAACTGGATTTGCAGGCACTTTAGTCGGGGGCTGTGCAGTAATGGTGATGCTTTATATGGTTTCGCTTAGGGGGCTTACTAAAATCACCCCGTTAAAGGCGCTTAAATGTGCCGTTTATCCTGTAATTTGTAGTATTGCGCTTATATTGTTTTTTAATAATGATATTCACGGTATCATATCGGAAGTCATTTGGCTTATTGTGATTGCGGCTTTATTTTATTTCTTTCCATACGGTGCGCCGTACTGGAACGAAGAGCCTACAGAGGAATCTACGGTCGTAACTACGCGCGAGCCGAAGCAGTATTTAATAGACAAAGGAGTATCCGAATATGCTTTGTCTGTGATAAAGAGGTGTTTTGATGCTGGAGTGATTTCGGACAGTAGTTTTAGTGCAGAAGCCGAAGATACAGCGAGAGGTGACGAGATTTATAAGAGAGTTCCAGAGAGAGTGCGTGTGAGCGCGTTACTCGCGGTTTTGCGGGGTGATAAAGGGAGTCTTTCGTTAAAGGCGGTTGAGAGAGGGGTTACGGCGTAAAGCCAGCCCCTTTTTATTTTGTATCGTTTTGGCGGGTAACAAAGCGCGTCCTGTTTTGTATAATTTATGTTGACTAGCTTTTAATTAGGTGGTAATATAGAGACAAGTTAAGGGAGAGCAGGGAGCTTTTCAAAAGGGGGAGAGGTCATGGCAGGAAAGCGGAGAGCAAGTTTATCGGAATCTGTGAAGAGAAGCGTAGCGGAGCAGAGATACCTTACAGTAAAAGGGGCGTTGTTTGAGCTAGTTCGGGTGGTAGAGGAAGGAAGTGCGACTGTTTTACGGGTTGCAGAGATTATCGTGGCAGTGTTCCTATCACTTGCGGTTTGTAATGTGGTTGGGGAGTTGAATCCCGACAAAAGCATATGGGTCTATAACTGTATGTTCGGTTGTTTGTGGGTTTTGGCGGCTACCTTAGCTATGCCGTATGCTGTAATGGTGACTGGAAATCTGCTTCGGTTTATAGGTGCGATTTTGCGGGGAGTATTTGCATATATCAAGCGTTTATTTGTAGCAGAGCGCAGGGAGTTTGACAGATATTAAAGCCAGACCTGACAGATTTCGGGGCGGGAAGAGAGCAAAAGACCCGTCCCGATTTTTGTTTGTACTTTGAGCATGTTTTGTACTTTGTAAAAATAATTTTGGCTCGTGTGAGAGAGTAGGTGAGCCTTTTCTATTTTACAAACTCTTCAAAATCGAATAAATACCATAGTGGATTTTAGGGGTAGACCTATAGGTAAAAACGGCTATACCAGCAACCAAAAATTTCGAGCCTAAAAGCACAGGTTTTTTCGAGGGCGTTTTCTCGAACAGTCGTTTGGGTAGGGTTTCGGGACAGGTTTTTGAGGGAGTTTTGCAAGTGACTTGCAAGTTCATACGAGGCACAGAGTCAGAGTAATTTGAACAACTCCCTTCCAGACTAGGTAGCGCTGGTTTACCTGCCAGCGTTTATGGGAATAAAGTTTTAGGAGGTAGTGAAATGATTTGGGCATTGGCGCGTTGCATTGAGAGAGGAAAGTTAGTCGGGTATGTGGTGTTTGATGATACAACTTCCGAGGCTCGTACAGCTTCTCTAGCGAGTGTAGAGGCAAATCTAGGTCTTATCGAAAACTTTGCCTACGGTATTCCGAATACAGACAAGTATCCTATCGTAACGGGCGGTAAGTTTATCGAGAGTGCGGCGGTAGCGAAGCGGAATCGGTATAACTTCGGCAGAGAGCGGGTAGCAATGTTCTGTACTGGGGTAGTGGACGAGACATATCGGATTGTGTTTATGCCCTACGGTGGTAGTTTAGAGGATTTAAGTTACAAGGTGATAAGCCAGATAAATCTAAACAGGTGCATAAAGGAGTACGGGGAGCAGGCAATATTTAACGCAGAGCGCGGCGAGGACGGGAGCTTGGTGTTTAAGAGTGCGATATGCGAATCGGTTACAGCGCCGAGTAAGGTAAATGGGGCGAGGGCTGTGTTTTTAGCGCGAGCAAGAGCCTTGGTGGGGGTAAGTTTAGGAGATGACGGTACTCTTAATCGTATACCTGCACATGAGACTCGTTCGTTTGAAGTTCCGCTCGGGACATATCATATCGGGGAGCGCTGTTTTGTAGGGGCAAGGGGAGCTATAATTGCCTTTCCGTCTACGGTTCGGAGTGTCGGGGAGTATGCGTTTAGCGGGTGCGGTTTAGTAGAAGTTAGGCTAAATGACGGGCTTAGAGAGATAAAGAGGTGTGCGTTTGAGGATAACAGCTTTGAGGAGGTAGTGATTCCAGAGAGTGTAGATGTTGTGCGCGGGCAAGCGTTTCGAGGTTGTTCCAAGTTAAAGCGGGTAAAGCTGTTTAGGCGCACGAAAGTAGAGAATATGGCGTTTCCGAGGTCGGTCAAGTTTATTTATCTAGGATAAGCGAGTGGGTAGAGATTAAAGTTGTTGTATTAAAGGCGAGATAGCTATTAATTGGCTACCTCGCCTTTTGAAGTTGTCTCATGTGGTATACTTATCTATAAACCCCTACTTGTTTTGCAAGTAGTTTTTAATGGAAATCATTTGCCGCGAGGCAGAGAGGGGAATAGAGATGGCAGATATAGTAATTAAGCGGACAGTGCCGCCCGAGGTGTATGCAATCGCTTTGGTAGTGGAGGGTAAGAAGGTAGTAGGGGTTCGGATGGTAGATGTGAGCCTAAAGCTTGGCTCAAAGGGGAGTTTGTTTGAATTTCCGCTTGGGGTTGTAGAGAAAGCTGTTCGGACGGACGCGAATCTGATACGGAATCTTGCATTTAACGGCAGTTTAAGGCTTATAAACGGAGACATACGGAAGTTTCCAGCGGTAGACAAGGCAGGAAAGCTACTTACGCCAGAGCGAGTTCATGTGTTAAACACGATTACGCAGGACGGGCGGATAGTGGGGTATCGTATCGTAAACTATAAGGGCAAGACAGTCAGAGAGCGAGCGGATAAGGTGCTTGCGGCGGTCGAGAAGTTTGGTTTATTAAACGGTATTGTGCAGGAGAATAACTATACCAAGGTAATTTCTGGGATAGAGCGTCCGATAGCGAATGTAGAGCTTTCAAAGACGGCAGTTGCAGAGACGAAGAGCGGCAGTCGTAGGATAAGGGCGGCATCCTCGTTAGCGGAAAACGGAGTGGCTAGGAGAGAGGCTATTGATTTAGAGAACATTCTTGAGAAGAATGACGCATTTAAGTCATTAAACCACAGCCAAAAGACGGCTTTGCAGAAGTATTATATGTGGTATACGGTTGAGAAGTTTAACGGTTTGGCACAAGGGACAGTACTTGAAGCAAATCCTGTGAAGCTTGCAAAGCTTGCAGAGCTACGGGGTTATGACAGGTGGGTTTATGGCGGCTATATGGACTGTAGAGAAGTCGGTAAGGTTCATTGTGAGCTTGGTCATCCGTTGCGTCATGTGCATTATGCAAACGCGGTGGATAAGAGCGGGAAGGTTTTAAGGACAATATGCTTTGGAGAGGATTGCTCGGCAGATTTTTTCAGTATTCCGAGGGAGAACATGGCAAAGCTTGCGAAAGTAAGACAGCAAGTATCTTCCGAGATAGACGAACTGCTTGAAATCATGAATAACCGAGACACAGCGAGCGAGGAAGATTTGCACCCCGTGCCTTTGTTTGAGAAGCTTGTATTTAGTCAGAAGGAAGCGGAGATAGTAAAGTTCTTCGGGCAGAAGTTAGGGACTAGTTTAATGGACTATAAAGCGACAGGGCTTCCGTTTCCGCAGAGTATGGTAGAGTTAGCTTGTCAGAAGATACAGGAAGAGGGTAGAGAGGGACTAAACTATCTCGGTAATGTAGCAAAGGAGTATCGAGACACGATAGAGCGGGTTTATGAGTCGCCATACTATTACGGGATAATGACTGCCTTTAAGGATTATCTGAAATTCACGATGCAGAATACGATTGAAGGTAAATACCGCTACAATCCCTCTAAGAAGAACGACTACAACAAAGGCAAGGGCAGTTTTAGTAAGAAAGCCGTTTATGAGAGGCGGGTATTGCTGTATCGCTTTAGGGAGAGTTTAGGGGCGACAGCGTTTACCTTTAAGGAGCTTGGTGAGTTACTGGGTATCTTTAAGACAAATCTCACACGGTCTGATGAAATCGGGGACGATTTTACGAAGGTTTGCGATAACATTTTACGCGAGAAGCCGTCTGACGAGGTTAAGAAGAAGTTAGTGCCTATTGTGCTTGCTTCAAGGCTTACAAGTAAGGTGTATAGAGCAAGGCTTTGTTCTTTGAAGCTTGACGGAGCTAGTCGGTATAGTTTCGGGATAACTGATTTTAAGAGTGTCTTTGATATAACTTCGATAGAGAATGTTGAGAGGTATGCAAAGTATTTAGCCGAGTCAACAGTGGCGTATCGAGAGGGTTTAGCAGAGTATAAGCGTTTATCTGGGGAGAAGCCCGTAGAGAAGCCTAGAGAGAGCCTAGGCGTTGCAGAGGCGAAGCGGCAGGGTCTTGAGATAGTGAGCGGTTTAACGCGGATTTTGCCAGACTTAGATAAGCATATCGGGGCGGTGGTTTTTGATCGTCCAGAGGGTATTAAGCTTCAAGGAATAGATTACATTGCGGCAGGAAAAGAGGGTATGGCGATTAAGACAGAGAGGCTTGCCTTGTCGTACGCGATGACACCAAAGGGGAATAAGCTCTACTTAAATTTAATTGCGAAGCTCAAGTTTATCACGGAGAACGAGAGCGAGTCAGCATATGCAGTGAGTGACGCGATGGTGCGTGTGAATCCAAAGAGCGGTGAGGCAGAGCCGCTTGAATTAAAGAGTTTAGGGGCAATTATCATAGAGATACATGAGGCTTGCGGGGTGTCGGAGCGTGCAAGAGAGCTTTTTAGCGCAGAGTATGCTACAGGGGAATACCTTGGAGCATTAAAGTGGCTCTTAGATAATCTTATCAACAGGAATCGGCTCGGAAACGCAAGCACAGAGAGTGTAAAGGCTTTCTATAGCGCATATACAAAGGATTCTCTTACGGATAAGCACTATGAAGCGCTGTTTAACAGTATTTCTTCTGGGGAAGGTAGAGCAGAAGGCGGTAAATCTGACATAGAGGTTCTAAAGGAGTATTCAAAGTCGCTTATCAAGGTTCTTCATGTGAAGAAGGGCAAGCCACAAGGATACAGCGTTTATCTGGTAAAGGGGAATCCGATGATTGTAGCGTATAATCTGGATAAGGATAACCGTTTAAGCGTCTTTACGGCGTTTTATAACCGTAAAAGATGGACTGGTAACATTTGGGACAGGGCGAAGCGTTGCGGGGATGCAGATTTAATATTCGGAGCGATGCTAAGTAGCGCTGTAAACGGAAAGGGCTTTGAGGATGCGATAAAGCTGTTAAACGGAAAGAGGGCAGAAACGCTTAAACCTGTAGTGCTTGGCATGGTAACTGGTATCGAGGCTTTGAACGGTGGCATTGAGCCTATTAAGAGCAAGTATATGAGCGCAGAGGGAGATGAGATATTCAGTAAGGACGGAAATATCGACAACAAGGTTTATAAGGCGCTTTTAGAGTGAGTTTAAGGAGTGAGTTTGGGGGAGAGAGGTATTCTCTCCCCTGTCTTTAGAGATAGAGAGGGGTAGCTTATGGATAGCAAGCTAATTGCGAAGTATTTATCAAAAGGCGGGTTTAAGGAAACGAGCATTGTACTGGCTTCTGGCAGAGCGGAAAAGAGCAGTGATGTATCGGGAGTTAGGCGTAAAGGTAGTCCTGTGCAGACTAGTAACGCTGTGGAATCTGTTCGGACAGATGTAGCCGAAAATGGTAACGCTACAACAGCTACAGCTATGCCGTCTGGTATTAAGAGCGCAAGTAAGGGGAGCGCAAAGGAATCTGTGGCAACTACGGGAGACCTAATCAAGTTTTCGCCAATGGATGACTTTTCTTCGCTGTATAACAAGGTAAAACTCGGTGGTAACGAGACTTCCCTTTCAGAGATTGGAAAGCGTATCTTTCAGAATGCGATTCAGTGCTTAGTTTCGGTCTTTCGGATTAGGAGTGTGCAGGGTGGAACAGTACATTGCGGGCTTCTCGGAGAGGATATTGCGCTTGTTTATCATGTGAATCCAGACGGAGCATTTGTTGCGGAGAGAGTTTCGTTTATAGAGGGTTCTCGTGCAGGGCATATGCTTTTATTTAAGGGTTTAGAGGGTGACAAGTTAATTACGAGCGGAATTGCCGAGTATCTTACGAACGGAAGTGTTGTGGAAACAGCAAAGAGGGTAAGTGAGGAATTTGCAAAGAATGCGTTTAGTAGGGCGAAGGCGATATTTGAGGATTACGCTGGAATTTCAACGGTTTTAAGTCGGATAGACGCAAGTCTTATGCAGGAGTATCTAAGCGGAAAGCTATCGGACGATAAGCAGTTGATAACGAAGAGTGATGTGGTGTATAAGCGGTTTGATGGCATAAAGACGCATAATCTAAACAGTAAGTCAAGAGATTTGGCGCTTGACTATGAGGATGCGGCGGTATTGCTTGCGCGTTTAGCGGGGGCTAGTTTAGACGGCTTACTGGGTAGCGACACAGCGCTTGTGTGCCGTGCAGAGTATGATATTGATAACGGAAGCGATATAGAGAAGCGGTTTGGAAAGAGGGTTACGGTAGAGCTAGAGATAGATAAACAGAGTTATCTATCGGATTTTAGGCTTAGGTTCGAGCCAAGCGAGAAAACGGTTAGCTTGTTTACTGCGCCGAGCGAAATCGGAAGTGTAGGAGGGGTAGGCGGCTGGGTTTTTCACATAAAGGATGGACTAAGCGAGGCAGTAAGAAAGGTGCTTGGAGTTGCGGTATTTGAGCATCTTACGGGAGTTCGGGATTCAGAGCGCGTGATACAAGAGATAGCGGAAGTTCGTGGAGACGCACTAAATAGTCATATTGCGGTAGAGAAGGTACATGAAATGTGTTCACTGGTGTTTGCGATATTGGGGACACAAGTTCCGAAGGCGGTCACTAAGACGAGTGAAAAGGTGAAGAGAGCATGGGAAGCTTGGGCAAATGACGAGAAGAATAGAGATTTTGTAAAAGAGTACTGTCAGAGAGCGATTAAGTTTAGGGAGCGGCTATTAAGGTTTGCGGATAGGAACTTGGATAGTTCTGTTGCGCTGTTTACAATGGACGAAGAGCATATAGACGATGACGGAGTGGCATTTGCCATTGTTTATGATTTTCGGAAGTATTCCGCGACAAACGGTTTATATCTAATCGTAGACAAGGACGGAGACGGTGACATAGTAGAGGATTTGTATGATTATAGAGCTGGTGGAAGCGGAAGCGACCATGAGTTGCTAAACATAATCGCGCATTTTGACGAGACAGCGCCAGATGCATTGGTTCGGTATTTAATGCGAGAGGGGCGGGACACGGTAGAATTAGCTTTTGACGCATTAGGGAAAGATATATACGGGACGACAAAGTTTATCGGGCAGATAGAGAGTAAGCTAGAGACGACAGACAGTATGCAAGACGCAGTAAGGGATTATTTGTATTGCAAGAAAGAAGGTATTGCAGTTCCAAAGAGGGTTCTTCGCGAGTTAGTGAGAGCATAATAGGGGCTAAAGGATAAAAGTTAGCGGGCAGGAAGGAATTCCTACCCGTATTTTTAATTTTTGAAGTACTATGAAAACACTAGCAGTACACAGGGGCTATATGCAGTATGATTTTTAAGTAAAATTTTGCACAGTTACGGAAAAGGAGAGGAATGGATGCTCCGAAACGGTAGAGGACAGCAGGGGTCGGGCTATATTCTGATATTGCTTTCGGCTTTGCTTTTGGGTAGTTACGGTGTTAGGCTTCGGGTAGCTGATAAAGTTTCGCATATCGAGTCGCAGGAAGCAGAGCGAGAGCGGGTTTATGATAGTGTAAAGGCGAGAGGGAAGGCACTGGAGACAAGCACGGGCGAGACAGCGGAAGAGAGTAAGGCAGAGGAAAGCGCGTTTAGCGGGGTAGAGTTTATGAGTCTAATCGCGTATAATTCTAGCGTAACGCCAGAAGCGAATGTAAAGGGAAAGCGTAACGCGGGGGTAACATATCGCGAGGGCGAGAATGGAGAGGTAGTAGCCGAGGGAGAAACGGGAGCGACCGAGGAGAGCGTAAGTAGCGAGCGAGAGGATAACACATATATCGGGGTATATGTTTCGGGGTATCTGGATAACGACTTGGTAACGGGGTTAGCCTACGAGGTCTACTATGACGGAGCTTCTATCGGGACAACGAACACGAATCTTCGTTTAACAGCCCTAAAAGGGGATAGTAAGTACGACCACAGCAGGGTAGATTTAATCGAGATTAAGGGGACATACGACCCAAGTCGGTTAAGTTTTAAGGCATATACGGATAAGAACGAGACGGAGGTCTTAGGGATTGCGTATAACGAGGTAAATGACACAAAGGACTATGCAATACGGAGTGTAGGCGGGGAGCGAGTCTTGGTAGTAAAAGAGCCGTCCATCAAGTATGTGGACAGGATAGAGGCGGTAAACGGTAGCTCGGCAGTCGAGAGTAGCGCAGAGCCAGAGAGCAGTGAGGCGGCAGAAAGTGTATCAGAGAGTAGCACAGATACAAGCGCGGAAAGCGGTACGATAGCCGAGCCTGTAGACGAGCTGTATATCTTAAACTATCAGTATAGCTTCTTTGGGAGTGATAAAGCGCTAAGTAGTTTGCAGGGCGGTGCATTTACGGTGCGGGACAAGGTAAGTAACGCCGAGTTTAGCGGTATCTCGGACTTGCAGACAAAGTTTAGTCGGTATAGTGACGGGTCTATAGATATGCTTGGGGTAGCACTGAATGTAAAGGTGCTTAGAAGCGCGTTAAACAGCTTTACAACGGATAACGGACGGGAAGCGGTATCGACAAATAGCATTATGAGTATCAAGGCAGGATTTAACGGTTTGTTTTCGCTTCACTATAGCGGTGTGGCAGGAGAGTTTGACTTAGATTAAGGGGTACAGCATGGCGAAATTCTATGTAGCGCGTAAAGCAGACGGTAAAGAGTGGGGAGGCGCAAAGATTCCAGTTTATAGCACAGCGAAAGCGGCGGGAGCGGACTTCTTTGCGGTAGAGGACACGGTAATTCCGTGTAGAGGCACACAATACGATGAGATATGTGCTGTAAAGGATAGTGACGTGTTTGAGGAGTTGAGTGACTCTGATAAGCAGTTGGTAGCAAACAAGTTTGCGCCGACCATCGTGCATACTGGGATAAAGGTGGAGTTAGCGGATAACGAGGCTCTGATGCTATTAAATCGTAGCGGAAGTCCGAGGAAAGGTCTTGTGCTAGCGAACGGGGTCGGGCTTGTTGATGCAGATTACTATGGATGTAAGGCAAATGATGGTGAAATTATGTTTGCTTTTTACAATACTTTGCCGTATGATATTGTAGTTAAGGCAGGCGACAGAATAGGGCAGGGCGTTATTATAAACTGTGTCAGAGCCGATGGAAGTAGTGTCGGAGGCGAGCGTACCGGTGGCTTTAACAGCACGGGTGATAGATAAGAGAGGAAAGCTATGAGCAATCTTGACAGGATACTAAAGAGTAAACTAAGCAGTTCGCCAAGTAAGATGCATGTGTTGTTTCGGAAGGTAGTTCGGACAGCGGATTATGAGACAGAGACAGTGGAGTTGTCGAGTGATATAGAGCTTGACAGCGAGGTAAGTGAGATAGAGCGTGCGGTGATATTCAATCTTCTTACAGCTTCTACGGAGTATACGCTGTTATCTCATTTGTATGTCAAGGGGACGCTTAGTAAAGAGGACTTTATGTCTGGGAGAGACGGGTTAGAGAAGTCGTCCGAGGCGATACTTCGTAAGTACGAGTCGGTAACAGGTGAGAGCAGGGATAAAATTCTAGGAAGGCTGTCAGATGGAGGCGAAGAAGCTAGCGAGTGATTGCATTAAGATATACGGAGACTGGATGTTTGACTATGTAGCAGGTATTGGTTACGAGGTATCGGGGAATAATAGCGAGTTACAGTTTATTCCGAGGTTCTGGGTGTCAAAGTATGAGAGCGGAGAGAGTTTACCAGAGGGCTGTATTGAGATAACGGGAGACGAGTACGGGTATAGTTGCAAAGGTAGCGTGCCGTTTGGTGTGATACGGAAGAGTATCGAGGTAATGCAAGCGAAAGGTAGATAGTTTATGAGCGGTGAGGCGTTAAGTGGTAGGGTAAAAGTCGAGAGTGTGCTAAGAGAGAGGCGTATTTTTCGACAGAGACTTACAGCTTATGTGCAGGAACTCATAAAGAACAGCGATACCTCTAAAATCGAAGAGTTTGCGAAACTTCGGAAGATGTACACAGGGGCTATCTACAGTGCAAATATTTTTTATATCAAGGATTATGTAGATTTGCTTTTGCCCGACTATCTGGACGATTTAGAGTCATTCGGGGTCATCTCGGCAAACGGGAAGCCAATCTATCATGAGCGGTGGGTAATCCCGATATATGACAGCGAGGGGCTAGTGCAGGGGCTAGTCGGGTATAGTCCCGTATCGAACGAGCGCTATGTTTACGCGGTAACGGAGTATTATATGCGCGGTGATACGCTTTGGGGCTTAGAGCGGTTAAATCGGGCATATGAGCTAGGGTATGCAATCCTAACGGAGGGTATAACGGATGCCTTGCACATACGGTCATTGGGTTATGAGCCAGTATTTGCGATGTGTGGGACTCGGAAGAGTGCCATAAGTATGTTTGAGTTAAATAGGTGTAGATACGGGATAGTACGGATTCCCGACAGGGACATAGCGGGGATGAAAGCCGTTAGGTCTTGGGAGACGAATCGGTATGTAACGCTGACAACGCCTATTAACTATAAAGATGCAGATGAGACTTTGCGGGAAAGCGAGGACAACGGGGAATGCTTTAGAGGGTATTTAGACTTGTGTATCGGTTGGTTGATGGAAAAAGAGCATAAAGGAGAGAAGAGCGAGAAAGAGAAGATTTGCATGATTTGAGAGAGATTTGAGTAGGTTAAGTAGAGAGACTAAGAGTTTAACAGAGAGAATTGATTAGATTAAAGGAGAATAAAGATTATGAAGAACCCATTTCTTAAGGCAGTGTCCACGAGTAGCAACCTTCGTTCGTTCATTGACGACAATACTTACAACTCGCTCAAGTATTCTGGCGAGTCTGGTCTGGTGAATACGATTTATTTCCCGTATCACGAGGTAACTGACGCAGAGACAGGTGAGCCTAGGAAGGAGCTGATTGCATTATCTGCTAAGGCACATTCTTGGGAGAGCTATGATGCATTCGGGAAAAAGATTTTCGGTTCTACGGTTTGTACGGAGGGCGCACCGATTATCACGGATGCAGAGGGTCGCATCATGTCGGATGGTATCTGCCCGATTTGTGCCAGAGAGCGTGATAGCAGAGCTATTTTTGACTATCGCCGTGCAATTCTGGACGGACAGTATGGCGGTGTTCCTGCGGAGGGTACAAAAGAGCGTAAGAGTTATGACGAAGATGTGCGCAAACTTCGTGACGAGAGTAAGATAAAGACAGTTCCGCAGATGTATATACTGGTTGCGGTTGTTAAGATGAGTACGAATAGCGATGGTAGCGTTTCTCCTGCTACACTGGTAGACGGGATGCCCGCATATCAGCTAAAGATTTGGAAGGCTACTGTCAAGAAGGTAAAGGAACTGCGTGAGAAGCTTGCAAAGTCGCGTAAGACAGAGTTTGGTGCAGAGGTTTATTTCACGCATCCGACAGTTGTTGACCCGAAGAGTGCATACGGTCGCATGCAGTTAGTTTCTGGAATGACGATGGATGTTGTTGGAAGTGACATGAGTTTATCTAACGAATACCCGAAGCTTTTCGCAAAGATGCAGGCAGACGCGCTTGGAGTTATGGACACGATATTCGATACGGTTGAGAAGTCGTTCCCAGAGTTCAAGCCCGCGTATAAGGAGAATCTGGTGCTTGAGATGGACAAGCTTTTCAGTGCTTGGGACGAGTATCAGAAGGAGCTTCTTGAGAATCCGCAGGCTAAGTATCTAGAGTATGCGGCTACGGGCAAGGCGGTAACGAATCCTGCGGTCGCGGTAGGTACGGTGCAGAGTGCGCCTATCGGTGGCATGGCTGTGATAGGCGATGTGCCGCAGATGGAGGCTATGCCGAAGCTTGCGGTAGCGGAGAGTGAGCTGGTAAGCGGAGACGGCATTGCAGAAATCTAAGTTTATCGGCTAAGGAGTAAGAGACGGGGATAGGACGGAAAACCGTCCTATCCTTTTTCTTAAAGGGGGCACATGGATAGTCTAAAAGAGAGTAGACAAGTTTATTCCCCGATAAAGCGTTGGGGGATTAAGAATTTTAGGAATTTGGGAGAGGTAGAGTTTCCGTTTGACACGCCGATAGTGACGCTTGTCGGGGATAACGAGGCTGGAAAGACTTCTGTTGTAAAGACTTTTGCGGTACTTGGTGCTAACGGGTATGCTACGGAGCAAAAGGACTATATACGGGATAACACAAAGGGGTTTTTGATAGAGTGTGAGTTGTCGGACGGGACGACTGTAAAGCGTGTAAAGACAGCGAGTGAGAACGCCTTTGAGATTCTTAGTGCAGACGGTGAAGTTTACGCGGCAGACAAGATAGATAGGGGCTACGGAACGCCTGTAGAGCTTGAGCGGGTCATGGGGATGATGGTAGAACCCGAGACAAAGGAACTCCTGCAAATACGGACATATGAGGATAGCCTGCTGTTTGTCTTAACGAAGAGCAGTGAAAACTATAAGGTCATGTATAATGCGTTAAAGGTCGGAAACTTAACTCGGGCAATTTCTATCGGAAATCAGCAAGCGAACGGGTATCGGAACGCGATAGACGAGTATAGCGTAAAGGCAGAGACGCTTGAGAGCGAGTTAGAGAGCATAAAGGACATAGATATAGCGAGTGCAGTACGGTTAAAGGGGGAGATAGAGAGGTTAAGCCGTATTGTAGCGGGGTTAACGGGTCTGATTAAGCGGCTTGACGCGGCAGATGAGAGTGAGGCGCGGCTACGAGTTTATGCGGGAGTAGCGGGAATACGAGAAGAGAGTGAGAGCGTAGGGCATTCGTTTAAGAGTCTGGTAGAGCGTTTAGGGGCGCAGGAGCGGATAGGTGCGCGGCTAAGTGCGGTATCTAAGATAGACAGTATCTCTATGGAGAAAGACGTGGACGGGGTAGTAAAGCTACTAAGTCGGTTACGGGATAGAGAGCGTCTAAAGAGCGTGGCAGAGGTATTTATGGGGCTAGCTACGGTGCAAGAGGAACGAGAGAGCGTTCTTACAGGGCTTTTATCGTTAAGTAAGCGCGTCTTAGACGGGGAGCGCCTAGCGGGGGCAGTATCGGCGTTTACGGGGCTTCCAGAGGGCGAGGTAGACATATCTATGCTAAGTCGGCTTAGGGGTCTAGTCGGGCGTATAGAGAGCCTTAAAAGCGCGGAAACAGAGTTAAGCCGTGTACAGGAGAAGGCGAGCGAGAGCTATGCGGCATTAAAGGCTACGGGAGCAGAGGTCATGGTTTGCCCGAACTGCGGAGCAGATATAGTGATTGCGGGAAGTAGAAGGGAACACTTGGAGGAGATATGAGCAGAGGTGAAAGAGGCAAGAGAGCGGTAAAGTCGCTTGGACTGCGGCTGATTGGGGTGATGGCGGGGTTTATTTTGGCGATGTGGCTACTGGACATCATGGAAGAGCTTGAGGAATAAGGAGTGAGCGGTCGGTTTATTTTACCGCCCGCTTTTTGTTTGCCTTTGGGCGTGTCTTTCTATAAAGTTTCTATTTACTATTTCTATGCAGTATGCTATGCTATGAAGGACGATGTTATATAGTAAGGCGTTTGATAAGGAGACAGGTGGGGATGTCAACAGAGGCGTTTACAGCAATCTGGCTTTTCAACTTGTATATGGCGTACAGAGTTTATCGCAGTAAGGTATGGCGCGTGACGATTACATTGCTTTATTTGATTGCCCTTGCGGGTCGCATAGCGGATGCACTAAGTGGAGAGGGGGTTTTATGGAGATAGCGAGAATCGGGATTGACGGGGATTTGCACTTAAGTTCCAAGAATCGAGGCGCGCATAACGACTATCCGCAGGAGTCACTGATGTATCTAAATTACGCGACCGACATTTTTGAGAAGAACGGGTGTACGCATATCGTGAATCTGGGGGATATAGAGTACGGTCGGTTTGGGACTTTAGAGTATCGGGGCTTGGTTGAGCAGGCGTTTAAGCGTAGGAGAGAGCTTACGAAGGGGAACTTTTATATCGTCAAGGGAAATCACGACAGCGCGACCTATGGAATGACAGAGTACGAGTTCTACTTAGAGAAAGGTGCGTTTAAGGGGAGCTGTGATTTAGAGATAGGCAAGATGAAGCTGTTTATGTGTGACTTCGGGCGAGAGGATAGAGAGTTCCAGATAGATAGCGACAGTACGAATATTGTTTTAGGTCATAACTACTTTATGTTCAAGGATACGCTCATGCCGAACTTTGGAGACCCGATAGTTCTTGACGAGAGGGAGAATTTTTTCGGGGTAGATTACATCTTTAGCGGGCATATACATCAAGAGTATGTATTTAGCGGGATAATTGCGCGGGGTGGAATCGGTCATAAGTGTATTGTGCATCAGTTGCCGTGTTTAGCGCGTCCAGAGTATTTAGGTGATAGAACGCCAGAGAAGGGCGCGGTAATTGTGCTTCGTGTGTATGACGATAAAGAGCCAGAGGCAGTTAGATTAGAGTTTCCGTTATTACCGATAGAGCAGTCGTTTAATCTTGCGTTAAAGAATAAGCAGGATGCGGACAGTATGCGTAAGCATGTAGATGTAAGTTCGGTTGTAAAGGGTTTAGCGGAGTTTGAGCGAGAGATAGGGGATACGGAGAGTTATATCAAGGGTTTAGTTGGGGTAAAAGCGGAGTATAAAGAGAAAGCCTTAGAGTTATTAAAGGCAGGAGAGGAGGAATAAGGGTATGAATAAGGTTTACTTTAATAATAGTTGGTATAAAGACCGCGAACCTTTTATTTTGTCGCTGGATGCAAGAGTACATAAAGAGAAAATTGAAGGTTTGCAAAGAGTAGACATTGCATTGTTAAAGAGTCTTGCAGAGAACCAGTCGGAAGTTAGAATCATTCCTAGATATAGTGTTCCTTTTCTAAAGGATAGCACTGGTAATCTTAGTATTGACAGTATTGAGGTAGAGGTTTATGAGATGGATTCCTCTTCTGATTCTCATATGCGTGTTTCAGAGAAGATTTGTTTTCATGATAGAGATGCACGCATGGTGTATTTAGTACTGGGACTTCCGTATGTGCATAGTTTGTTGGTACATAGTGACAAGCCTCTGTATGCAATAGTGACGGCGAAATTATTTGTGGTTCACGATAATCATTTCCAAATGCCGTTTGAGCTGTCTACGATTTGCGAGGGCGCAGGTGTGACTGAACTTAGAAAGGGGGAGTAATGGCGAATAGTCGTCTTTATTTTAGAGGAAGAAAGAGATATAAGAATACTACGGCAGTTGGTTTATCTGTTACTGTTCGTCCAGAGGTGGAGAAGAAGTTAAGTCGCGTAGATATTGCATTAGTCATGCAGTATGATGTGCAAGTGTCAGAGGATGCAAAGGTTACTGCTTTAGAGGCGGGATATAATTTGTTTTTCCCGAAAGAGCTTTCAATAGGGGTCTTTTCAGAGGATAATAAGAGTGGGAAATATACGCTTGTGGGGTCGGAACGGGTAAAGTTTAAGCTATCCGAAAGGATTTTAGTGTGTCTGAAAGATGATGCCCCGTATGTTCACAGTTTATATGTGCCGTATCAAGAAAATCTACATGTAAGCGTGGTAGCGCAGTTGGTTATTACGCCAGAATTCGACTTTGATGACTTTAAGTATCAGCAGTTTAAGAAGGGATTTCCTGTAGAGCTTAGTTGCCTAGCGGATAGCGGAGAAGAGAGCAACTTTAACTACGAGGAGTGGAAGGATACTGACTGGGACTAAGGTAACGGGGCTTGTGGCGGATGGTTTTTGGATTTGACTAAGCATATCTAGGAAATCGCTAGGTTTATGTGATAGATTTTTGCAGAGACCTGTCTTACTGCAAATTAGGGTTTTGTGCGTGGACTTTGGCAAATTTCTGTACTTTCTTAACGATTTTTAGCCCATGTGAAACTGTAGGCGAGGCTTTCCTATTTTATAAACTCTTCAAAATAATCCAAATACCATAGCCGATTTTCGGGCAAGACTTATAGCAAAATTGGCTATACCATACACGCAACTTTTTCGAGGTGGTTTTGGGTAAGTCATTATAACTTCGGGTATTACAACAGGGCAGGCTTTTAGGGGGCGAGGTGGGATTGGGCTTCGCCCTTCCCTCGGGTTAGAGAGGGCGGCTTTGCCAATTCTTACGGTCGTTTAGCAGTAGCCAAAGCACTAATTTTGTGGTAAAATATCAGTACAACTTTGAATCAGTGAGTTTTTCTGGAGGATAGATGATGCAGGAAATTGACATCGAGCGGGTAAGAGAGTTTAACAGAGCGTATAAGCAGTTTAAGCAGAGAGAAGTAGAGCTTACGGCAGAGCGAGACATGACTAACAAGGAGATAGACAGGCTTTGCAAGGAGTTATCGGCAGAACTTGGAATTGAGGTTACTCGTGAGAACGCAAGAGAGGTCTGTGAGAGGTATGTTACGGAGTTAAACGAGCGTTTAGGGGTCGGAGAAGCAATCTTTCAGCGTATTAACGCAGAGATTAGCGGTATGCAGGGCTAAGAGGGGGTAATTTCGGTGAAGATTAACTATACAGAGTTTAAGAAGGTATTTGAGCAGACAGGCAAGTTCATGTCGAACTCGGAGATAGGTGTAATGTTTTCCCCGAAGGAGAGCGGGTATGCGCTTGTGTATTCCGACAACAGACAGGCGATTTACGGGGTGTTTCCCGCAGAGTTTACAGCGGAGGAGCGGTCGCTTGGCAACTTTGTAGTAGACTACCTCGGTCTAAAGACAGCGATGGAGCAGTTTTCTTCTACGGGTTCTCTTTTGGTAAAAGAGATAGAGGCTGACTTGTCTGGTTTAGCGGAGTCGAATACGATTACGCTAAAGGTAGATAAGGTTCGGCAGGAGGAAGAGGATGGAAAGCTCTACGAGACGGTAGTAAGTAGCCTAAAAAAGACGGTAAAGGCATTTTTGGTCGAGAACGTAGACAATCGGTATAAGATTGTGGCTCGGTTTGACGCGGACGCAGTTATGTTTAGCCGTGAAGAGTGCGATACATGGCAGACTAAGGAGTTGTCACAGATGCTCGGCAGTCTTGGTGCGGGTGACGACAGTAGAAACTGCTATATTTCCACAAAGAAGGGCGTAGGCTTTGTGGTAACGCAGAATTCTATGATATGTTTGTCGCTTCCGGACGGCATAAACTTTGGTTTTGCGGTGACGGGCAAGGTAGCAAAGAGTCTCGGAAGTATCTTAGCCAAGATTCCGAGTGAGACAGTGCGTTTATCGGTCACTGGGGAGTTAGGAGCTAAGTCCTGTGCGATTACGACCGAGGATGAGAGTTTTGGCGTATGGTTTATGCTTGCAAGTCCGAGGATGCAGGATGCGGATACGCTTACGAGCTATCGGTTTAACGGGAACGATGTTCGTGAGTATAATCGTTTCAGCTTTAAGATAGCAACGGACGGATTGCGAGATATGGTGCGGGCGTGCCAGAGCGGAACAGTGCAGTCTCCGACTACTGTTATGGTTCTTGACTTTAACAGTACGGATGGCATGTATACGACAAGGCAGTTAGACAATAAGGGAAATATCGTAGCGGAACCGGAGTCCGAAAAGGCAGTTTTAAGGTTTGGAGAGAGTAAGTCCGGTTCAAATACGATGTATGCGTTTTATCGGGTAACGGGAGAAGTGCCAAAGGACGAGTTAAAGCTGGGTGTGTCGCTAAAGGCTTTAACAGAGGTGCTTAGTGTTTGCACGCACGATACGGTAATTCTGGGTATTGAGGAAGTAGACGCGACCCGTAGGTATCTTAGGGTGCAGGACGCAGACGCGGGCGACAATGTTTATGCGAACATGTATCTTCTGGCGACACTAAAGGGGTGAGTTAGGGGATGACAGCGAGCGAGTATATAGAGAAGGTCGAGAGGCTTGAGGCGTTAAACGAGGCGAACGAGAGAAACAGGGAGCAGTTAAAGAAGTCAATCGTTCGATATAACGAGATGCGGGACAAGGCGGCGACCGACCTAGACATAACGATAAACGCAATCAATATTTTAACTGTTTTATCGAATAACGCGGTCAATCAGTCGTATAAGTTTATCGAGGAGAGCGTAAACAGCGCTTTAGCGAAGATTTTTGAGAACAGCGAGCGGAAGATAATCTTAAAAGAGAGTGTGTTTCGCGGGCAGTATAAGCAGTTAGAGATAGAGCTACATGTCGAGGGCGGCAAGGTACGGAGTCTAAAGGCAGACAGCGGTCACGGGTTAATGCAGATAGTGAGTTTGCTTTGTGTGTTGTCGTTAATCGTGATAACGGGGAGTCGGCGTTTACTGGTGCTTGACGAGGTGTTAAGCGGACTTAGTGCAAGCAGTCGGCGTATCATTTGCGATGTGCTTGAGGCGTTTACGGATATAGGGTTTCAGTTTGTGATAAACGAGCATGGGCTAATTCCGAAGGGGAGCAGAGTTGTAAAGCTTGCGGTTTCAAACGGGGTGAGCAGTGTTTCGGAGACCTACATCGAAGAGAGCGGTGTTTATCTTGACAGCACGGACAGTGTAGCAGAGTAATACTTGCTAAAATCTACAAGTTAATCTTCATGAAACAGGGTAACGGGATAAAATCCGTTGCCCTGTTTTTGTACCAAGAGGCGTTAGGCGGGCTAGTATAAACTAAGGCTAAGAGGGTAGTTTCGGAGGTGGCTTTATGGAGAGTATAAATCTATATAATCGTATCAGAGCATTTATTCATGTCCCGAACTCGCTTGGGGAGCATGATTATCCGCTATATAAGCGTGCTGTAAAGAAGATGGACGGCAGTGATAACTATGTCGATACGGATGAGCATGACTGGGAGAACGCGGCGGCACGGGATAAGGAGTGGTCGAGTCAGATAGGGGCGACATACAGTTCACCGAGGAATGTGCGGCGGTTGTTTATCGGGGTAAATACGGTTGTAGTGCATTTCTGGTCGCCAATCGTAAAGAATGGGGTGCAGGGTAGTAGCCTTGTATTAAAGCAGAGGTATCGGGACAGGATAGAGACGAGTGAGTTAGGGGCTATTGTGCTACACGGGGAGAGTGATAAGCATAAGGTGACTGGGGGTCGATGCGGTCTTGAGTCCTTAAAGCAGTGGTCTTTGCGGAATTTAGAGGAGTTGTACTTCGACTGGACAGCGGTGTATCGGGCAGGAAGTGCAAAGAATGATTTTTTTAATATCGCGATAGCGAATGTTTATCGGTCGAAGAAGATAGGAAACTACGCTCCGTTTAAGGAAGCGGTAGCAAAGTTGATTTCGAGGAACGGTAATCTGGATAAGGACTATCCGAGGCTAAAGCGGGTAATGTTAATTGCGAATCTTGACAAGTATATTGAGGATGGCGCGGCGTATACGGGTAGTGGAGTAGACAGTGTAGAGAAGCTTGCGGATGACTGGGGGTATGACAGCGCGTTTGAGGGGTATATAGGGGCAGACGGCGTGAATCGTCACGGTTTATGCGAGACTTTTGGTTTGTCGCCTAATATTTACGAGTTCGACCAGTTATATTTGCTAGATAAAGTTAGGGATATTATGCGTAGTATCTCAAAGGCAAAGCAGGAAGCTAGGTCTACGGCTGGTTTAGCGGAAGGTACGGGAGACGAGGCTATTGGCGAGTTTGAGCAAGCGGTTTTAATGCTAAAGGCTTATACTGATGATAAGACGATAGCGAAGATATTAAGCCATCTGGGGGATAATGACGCAGGGGAGCTTAGAAACGAGCTATTGACCGTCACAAAGGGGAATCAAGGCTGGTTTGAGAATCTTTTGAGGAGTGCGAAATGACAAACAAGAAGATATTAGCCTTATACGGGTATTTATTGCAGGAGAGAGGGAAGTTAGAGGATTTGTGGAAAGCCCTAGATAGAGTTGACGAGTGCGATGACGATGATATTCTAAGGGTTTTACAGAATAAAGACCTGTGCCGCATAGTGAGCGTGCTTGCGGGGGATAAGTTTAGCGGTTCAGTGAGTGGTGACATAAGTTTAGCTGATTTAGAGCGGGTCATTTCGTATGTACGGGACGAGTTAGACGAGGATTCGGACGATATAGACGAAGATGAGGACGAGGGGGAAGAGGAAGATTATGAGGATTCGGACGAAGATTCAGACGAGGACGGGGAAACAGAGAGTGAGCCTGTAGCCGAGCCTTCCCGAACAGAACAGTCTCACGAAGTCCCGCACGACACGGCAAGTTTATCAGAGAGTGATAAGGACGAGTTAGCACAGTCGGTGGTAGAGGCTTGTAAGAGCAGTATAGATAACGCGGTTACGGAGATTTATAAGGTCTATACTTCTATGTTCAAGTCTGGATATGGAGTTATTCAGCCAGAGGGAATACTGGCTGGGCAAAAGAGCGGCAGTATGATTAAGTTTCAGCCGCTTGATTATGAGCATTTAATGCTTGTGCCTCGGAACTACTATTCCGACACATGGGAGTTATTAAAGCAGGAGCTTGGGTTAAAGGAGAGTACGAAGCGGACTATCACTTACGGCGAGATAAGGGACGGCTATAATTATTTCCCGTTTAAGATAATAGAGCTTGTATTCGGAAGGTACTTGTCAAAAGAGTCGGATATAGCGGGCAAGCGCTATTGTAAATCGTCTGCGAGCGTGTCTTGGGAGTCGTATTGGGAGCAGGATGTAAAGCATAATATCGAGAGATATATCCGAAACATCGTAACAGAGTATATAAAATCGTTAGCGGCGAATGAGAAGCTGGATATAAACAACTTGTCCAGTGTTTACGGGGCAGTTCGGCAGTTAGCGAATAAGACGGTTCTGGCATATACGCCTGCGATTGTGATTTGTGAGGATTCTGGTGGTAGGTTTAAGATAAGGTTTTCGGATTACGCGCACAGGATAGACGCGAATCGGCTAAAGCGCATTGAGAAGAAGATTTTAGGGTGGGTAGGTACAAAAGAGGTCGAGTTAGACAGAGCGTCTTTCTCGTTGATGCGAGATAACGACAGCATAAAAGAGATAGAGGTCGTAAGGGACAAGAGTTTATGCGGGACAGTGCCGTTATTTAGCTATATAGCGCTTAGAAAGTTAAGGGAGCAGGGCAAGCGTCCGTCATATCAGAATTTGATATTAGGTCGTGCAGAGGACGACAGTATTTATATCGGCAACAGCAAGGATACGCCTTTTGGTGGCTTTAATACGGCTATAGGGTCGTTTGTAATGCACTTGTCGGCGGGTTCTCGTTCTGGTAAAGGCGTTATGACGTTGAATATGATTGCGTCAGCGCTTGCGTCAAAGGTAGCCGTGCCGTATTTAGACAGTAAGCCAGATATGTCGTCTTTATTGCTGGATATTGCTAAGAAACTCGGGGTAAAGACCTTTGCGTTAAACGGTGGTTCAGAGTATGACAGCAAAGCGGATATAGGCGGGGTAGTTCGGGATGTAATGTCTAGGGATGTTTATCGGAAGCCCGCAGGACTTGAAGATTTAGCCGTGCCAGAGACAGCTTGGAGTGCGTTAAAGTATATAAAGGCGCTTGATTTCTGGATTTGGCTTTCTCCGAAGATACAGTCTGGTGAGATAAAGACGAAGAGCGGGGATTTGTTAATCATAGCGGACGAAGTTTGGCGTATGATAACAGGTTGGGCGCCTTTGTATGCAGAGTTATTTGCGAAGAAGAGTGAGAGAGTTCGGAAGGGTGAGGATGACACAGCGGTAGAGAGTGCGAAGTGGTTGTACAACTGGTATATGCGTGCGATGGGAAGCTGGCTTGCGGCGAAGGACGCTACGCTAAAGAATATAAAGCCAAAGTTAATGCTTATCTATCAAGAGCATATCACGCCGTCATGGTCGTCAATGAGTAGCACAGAGTATAACGGAATCAACAAGGCGAATGCGTTTATATTTAGGACGCTTGAGAATATGGGTAAGCGCGGGTTTATAGGCTATGACGAAGCGTCAATAGCGTATGGCGGTGTTTTACCGACTACAAAAATCCCGAATAAGTCAGACTTTATCCAGCCTGTATTAACGACAACAAAGGGAAAGAAGTTTTGTAACGTGAATGACAGGTATTTTGCGTGGGTAGATGATGTAGATTCGCAGGGTGTGAACGGGGACAGCACGACAGCGCAGTTTATAAAGCCGTTTTTGATTTTGAATGACGCGGACGAGAACGGGACATTTGTCCAGCAGTTAAAGGGGCAGTTAAAGAACTCGGTCGGGACGGACGAGAAGGTAGAGGAAATCATGAAGCAGTTCCGTGATAAGAACGGAAAGCTTGAGGAGTCTATCGGATTCGAGGGGTATCTCCGTGAGATGACGGCTGACATGGAGGGATACAGCCTCGGGGAAGCGTTTAACGAGAGTTATCGTATTTTTGAAGAGGTGATAACGAAGTTTGGCTACATGGAGGCATCGGGAGCGAGCGACCCGATGGAGTATTTCAGTGACTTCCGTGCGGAGTTTATGCCGAACTGGAGTAGGATGGACAGGGCGCTTGCGGGTGAGAAGTTAGGAAAGGACGGAAGCGGAAGCGAGGACGGTATAGACAGTGAGTATTCTGGAGTAGAGTTTACGGGGGAAGAAAACGAGGAATTAGGAGACAGCGAGGGTTTAGAAGAGGGTGTAGGTTCTAGCGAGGGGCTTGGAAACGAAGTAATCGAAGCTAATGAAGCGGTTTCTAGCGAACCTGTAGGAAACGAGGAAAAGCCTGCGAGAAGCGCGTTTGATAGCTTAATGCAAGGCAGGGAGAATAATCTTTCGGATGAGTTTATCGGGTTTATGCCAGAGGAACACAGTGGAAATAGCGGTTTATTGGCGGGGAGTGAAGATTTCTCGGAGGAGAGCGAGGAGTTTGACAGCGAGCCACTTACAGATAATAGAGCGTTTAATAGCGTAGACAGCGGGTATAGTGGTTATTCTGGGCGCTCGGCAGAAAAAGAGCCTATAAATGTTCGAGAGTATGAGTCCTCGGTTGGGTATAGTAACGCGATACCAGACGGGTCGAAACTTGAGAATGCAAAAGGCGTAACGGTAGTAAAAGGAGTAGAGCGGATAAAGGCAGAGGTTTCTCGGCTTTCGCCAGAGAACAGCGTAGATTGCACAAATCTTTCGCTAGGTGGCTTGCTTAGTCACGCGCCGCTGTTTACGAGTACGAAGTTTGGGGCAGACATGTATCGCAGGGAAGTCTTAAACGGGGTATTAGACAGGATAGACAGGAGCATAGGGCGCGGGAATGTAACGAAGATAATCCTTACGGCGAACGGAATGATAGTAAACAACAAGCTAGTGAACTTAAACGGAGTCATGGGCGGGAATACGGGTCGTTATCTCTCGGATTTCATATCGTTTAAGGAGTTAGCGAAGCGGTATAGCAGTTTAGCGCGGCTTGGAATGGATACGGAGTATTTGAATGCGTTTAGCCTTGAGTATTATATCGACCCTTCCGACACAGAGCGGTTACTTGGAAGTATTTTCGACACATTTAAGGTTTTAGGGGTTGTAAATATCAACAATCACGACATAAGGCGGCAGGAATATCTTACGATGGCGCAGAGACAGCGGATGTCGGCAGAGATGGAAGCGGTAAAGCGAAATGTAGCTATGTATCGTGCGACCGAAGAGATAGGGGCAGAGTTAAGCGCGAATGCAAGGATAAAGCCAGAGGATGAGGGCAGTCGGATGCGTAGGTTTACGCGGGCATTGCCGTTTATGAGTAAGGCAGAGAGAGGACAGCGAAGCGGTAGAGGCAGTGGAATCGGTGGACTCATCGGAGCGGCGGTATTTGGAGCGGCGTTTGGAATCGGGAAGCTTGGACGGGCAATCATTTCTGGGATACAGGAAGGTTCAGCGAAGAAGCATTACGGAAAGTAAGGTTTTAGCGGGGTTTAGACGGGGTTAGGGGAAGCGCCTAGCCCCGTTTTTAGTTTTTTAGTTTGGGGAGAATAGGGAGCGTGGGGGATTTGGAAGTAAATGCGTGGAATAGTGCAGAGTAGCTAGGCTATTATAAAGTAAAAGCTAGGCTATGCCCTATGACGCACCAGAATGGCTTTTAAGGCGTGTCTAGGTTTAGGTGGACAATTTTACGGGTTTAAGGTTTTTGTTTGGGATTAGTGGGTATTTGTCGGCGTAGGACGGCTAAGAAAGGGGAATAGGGGACAGGGGGGAGACAGAAGTAAGCGGGAGAAGGGGCTTAGTCGGTGGGGCAGTACAAGGCGGGGGAGTTCTGGGTTTAGAGGGCGGGACGAAGCCCTGTGACGGAGCGAGATTTAGGCGTAGTGGTTTTTGTAGGTTTAACAGACGAATTGGAAAGTAAAAGCTATCCTATGCCCTGTGACGCACCAGAATGGCTTTTAAGGGGCATAGTCGTTTAGGCGTAAAAGTATAGAGGTAAGAGACTTCCCTTTGAAATCCCTAATGAGTTGGCGGTTCAAAACGAGTGAAAACGGACGATAGAGGTGAGCGGGGGTTTGAGGCGGGGCTGTAGAGCGTTTACGGGGTAAACGGGAGATGCGGGTTTAGTGAGGACAAGTGGGGGATTGGGTGGTAAGATAGTGGATGGAGGGTTTTTATGAAGATTTTAGCAGGGTTAGTGGCACTAGTTGTCACGGCAGGGTGCATGATAGCGGTTGGGAAGGTGTCGGATAAAATATACCAAAGGAAGCACGCGCTAAAGATAAAGTTTATCACGGGAGCGTTGCGTCTTTTAATCGTAGCGGTGTTTATCTGCGCAGAGATGTATATATTTGGTGGCTCGGACGGGTTAGGCGGCAAGATACTCGGTGGTTCGACTTTGATTGTGGCAGTTTTAACCTTTACAGCGCAACAAGCATTGGGAAATATCATAAGCGGGTTTTCTATAAGTTTATCGAAGCCTATCGAGGTCGGACAGAAGGTTAAGATAGTGCAGGGGTCAAATATCATAGCAGAGGGGATAGTAAAGGACATGTCGGTTCGGCATATCATAATAACGACCTTTGATGGGCAAAGTTGTATTGTTCCTAACAGCATAGTAGATAACAGTGTGATATTGAATACAAATTACGAGAAGGATGTCGGTAATTTTGTGGAGTTTGAGGTAGGTTACGGGACAGATATAGAGTTTGCGAAGGCTTTAATCGTAGCAGAGTGTTCAAAAGAGCCTTTAATCATTCGTCCTGTAACGGTATCGGTAAACAGGTATACGGCAAACGGGGTGGTGCTAAAGTTTACGATATGGACGGAGCATTTAGACGATAATTTTGCGATATGCGGGCGGTTGCGGGAGAGTATGCTAAAGCTGTTTATAGGTTTCGGGATAGAGTTGCCGTATAATCATGTCACAGTAGGTAGACTAGAGGAAGCGTGGCGTTAGAAAGAAAGTTTCGATAAGTACAAGGTCGAAAGAAAGTAAGTTTTGGGTTAAGCACTGTGGGGGATTAGTTTGTGCGGGGTCTGCTAGGGTTTTGTATGGGGTGAGTAGGTCAGAGTTTAGGGGAAGTCTTACAGCGGTATTGGTTTTATAAAAGTAAGTTTGTTACAGTACAAGCCTTGTGAATCGGAAGTTTAGGCGTATGGGAGGCGTTAAAAGGGAAGTTGATGCTTTACGGAGTGTGTGGGCTTGCCCTTATTACGGTCAGCTTTCCCTTATTTTTGGCACAAGTTTAAGGGATGCAGGCAGGCTTTACGGGCAACAATGGGCTGTCTTGGGGTTGTGATATACGCTGGAAGCAGACGGTTTTAGAGGCAAGAAAGTAAATTTCCTAGGAACCCATGTGGTTGAAGGTTGGTTTATTTGAATAAGAGAGACTATGAAAGCAAGTTTAGGGCTTACGGATTTCCCGTAAGCCCGTTTTAATGTTGTGGGTTTGGGCAGGAGTTAGGTGGGTGATGGGGTTGAGAAGGTAAGTTTGTTGCCGATTTCTGGACTAAAAAGGAAGTTTACGGTTTTACGGGATAGCGGGTTTCTTCTAAGCTAGCCTTATTAAAAGCAAGTTTCCCCGAAGAATTTGATTGTGAAAAGAAAGTTTCGTAGTGTTGTGTGATTGAGTTAAAAGTAAGTTTCTCCGTAAATTCTGGCAGGAGAAAGTAAGTTTCGGGTGACAGCGGGGCGTTTGGCGTTTATAAGGTTAGGTTAAAAGTTGCCAGAGAAACTGGGGTAATGAGCTGTAGTAGTTATAAAATCACTTAGGTTCAAGGCAATTCTGGTTGGTGTGCGAGTCTGTGAGATTAGCTTGCGATTGCGGTTGTTTATTTTATAATCCGTATATAAACTCAAGTTTCTTGAGAACTTGCTTGATAGAAAGTAAGTTTAAGTAATACCTAGATGTAATTGAAGAAAAATCAGCAAGTGGTATTTGAGTTAGAAAGTAAGTTTCAGAGATACCTATAGAAGCACAAAGTAAGTTTCTAGTATTTAAGAATTGGCTAGTTGTTGGGGAAAACTGCTTTGATACTTGAGCAGTTCTTTGCGCTATTGAAAATCGTTAGAAAGTAAGTTTCAAGTGATACTTGGGCAGTCGAAAGGAAGTTTCCGTTTTTAGCTACGCAAAGCGGATTTTCCGTGTCGTTGAAACTTTCTTTCATGGCTGGTTTTGTGATTTCGTTAGAAAGTAAGTTTCCCCTTAAACATCAGTGTTAGAAAGTAAGTTTCAGATATACCAAACGACTTGAAAGAAATCGCAAAATATGGTATAGTTGAGGTGCAGTTAGAAGAAAGTAAGTTTCCGAGATACCTGTATACGAAGAAAGGAAGTTTCAGCGAATCAAAGAAAAGCTATCTAGTATCTTGAAAGTAAGTTTCGCCTTTCCTAGCGGTTTCCTTTGGAAAGCTAAAGTGTGCTAGACCTTGATGTTTCGCGAGTTTTCTTTTAATCAGAGTTAATTCCTTGTGTGCGTGCGAGTACACAGGTATTTCTTCTAATAAATTTTATTCCTAATTTTATGCTTATTTGGAGGTACGAGTTATGAGGCTAGTCAAGATTCTGTCTTTTGCGTGCGCTGTTTCGCTTTTAGCGGCTAGTGCTACGGCTTGTGGAAAAGGAAAGGTTTCCGTAAATGCGGAAAACAGCAAAGAAGCGGTGAAGCCCGCGAATGTAGAGATTAAGGAAGCTCTCAATAAGATGTATGAGAGCGGTGGAATGACGCTGACGCGGATAGACAAGAACACGACAATTACGACAATCTATGACAATTCTGGACAGGCATATGTGCAGTCTGGATATACGGCTGGGGTTTATCTCTTAGGAGATAAGCTTTTGACCGTGAAAGAGGGCGCAGATGGGGGTAGTCCTAAGTTTGTTTTGACAGATGATATTTCCCCTGCGCGTATGGTAGAGGTAGCTTGTGATTTTGTAGACAAGGGCGGTGCAAGTTTAACAGAGACTACAGAAACGAGAAAAGAATCTAATGATACTTCGGAAAGGTCGTTTGAAATAGCGGTTTCTGGCAGTAATATCTACGAGCTTTATAAGTCCGTGAGTAAGAGCTACGCAGAGAATATTTTGCCTCTATACAATTACAAAAATTCGGACGAGTTTGTGGACGGTGATAAATTTGTCATTGGAATTTCCGCTACAGAGAATAATTTGAGTCTCGACATGTATGTGGTGTCTCATAACGCTCCGAACGAGCGGGTGCATATCGTAGGATTTGACGGCTATGTGCCACTTGGCGGCTGGTCGCTTGACAGCTCAATTAACAGCGAGATGGATTTAAGCGACTATGACGGCATTAAGGAAAGATTACAGGCAATGCAGAATGACCTGTCGGAAAAGATACAAAAGTATGTCGCAGAGCATGAGGATGAGTTGCTTGCTAGTGAGGCTACAGCGGAAACGAATGTAGGCAAGGAGACAGTAAGCGGTAGCGAGAGTTCTGATGAGAGTAGCAAAGAAAGTAAGTCGGATAACAGCGAGGACGACAGTTTATCCGAGAGTTCGGAAAATGCGAAAGAAAGCACTGAAATTTCCGATACAAGTGAGCAGGAGTCAAAAGACTAAGCTATAAAGGCGTTAAGTCGCACGAAGAGGGGGTAGGTATGGATTTAGTGACTGCCCTTCAAATGTATGGGTATCAGTCGGTAGAAGAGATTAAGGTTGAAGTAACTACAAGGGTATATAGAAGGCTTGTAAAAGAGAACCATCCAGACAATGTGGAGCATCCTAGATATTTAGTCGGTGATATTACAGACGCGCGGGAAATATTAAACAGGGTAGCGAACGGGGAGACAGTCGGTGGCTCGACTGGGGGTTCTTGGGGTAGCCATTCTGCCTACTCTAATAACCCCAAAAGTAGCAAATTCTATACGAGAAGCTATAATAGTCAGACTTTTACGCGAGAAAATGACTTTAGAAGCGGAAGTAGCGTTAGCTACGGGCTGCCCTATACTGTGAAATTGGATGGTTTGCAAGAGTTATTTAAGTCTGGTCGCGTCTACTACGGGGATGATAGCTATTTTGTTATTGACAAAGGCGTTCGGCGCGTTACTTATGTGACGCTTACGGCATATGTAACACAGAGCGGGAGGAAATTTGAATACACTTCTCCAAAGAAGGTTTCAGAGACTAATAAGTATAAGTTGTCATTGTCGCTTGAAAAGGAAATGGGTTCGGCAGTCATTGAGGTTTATGGAAGTAGATTTGAGGTTTCCCGTAGCGTCCGTAATCTTACGGTGCAGTTTAACGGAGTAACTATAATGCTTGACGTAATGTTTTAATGGAGGGATATATGGCTAAGAAAGTTGCAGAAAACAGTTCACCCGTAAGAAAGACGCTTCATGTTCTGGTAGGTAATTACGAAGAGTTTCATAGAATCTTGCAAGAGGGAGTAGTTTATACGCTTTCCCCGCGTGGTGGCTACGAAATAGATATGTCTGTGAATGGGGTGCTATATAGCACTTTTGACGCAAGAAGTGTAAGCCTTGCAGAGATAGTTGCTACGATGCCCGTTCGGGATAGGCATGTAGCGGTTGAGTTTGTAGGTGTCCTGTCAAAGCTTTGCACGATTGAGGTTTTGTCGGAAATTATGGCAAAAAAGTATAGACTGGTTGTAACAGGCGGTGACGCGCTGACTGGTATTTACGATTTGCTCTGCAAAACTTACGGCGAGTCTGGGTTTATCCTGTCTATGGACGACTTAAAGACGGTGTGTAAGAGTAGAGCAGATTTTGTGGGAGCGTATCGTGCATTCTCTGGTGTAAACGGCATTATGGGAAATCGCGGGATGCGGGGTTGACTAATAGAAGATTTGTGTAAGAAATAGGCTTAGGAGTTATAAGGAGTGCTAGGTTTAATGGTTTCTGTGTGGGTTTTGACTTGACTTTGAAAGTAAGCTAACCCCGAATTGGTTTTAACAGCTTTCTTGGTTTATGTTGAGTTTAGCCGTTGCATTTGGGGTTTTGCCGCGTAAGAGACTAAGTAGCTAGACCTGTAAAATTTAAGGCGTTTCGGGAAGTGGGTAGAGAAAAATCCGCTTCCCGATTTTTATTTTTAATCTTTTATAAATAGGATTGGTTGTCTTGGAAAAACAGCATAGACCCGCATATAATTAAGCAGTACACATGGCTTTCTTGCTTATAAATTTAGACTAGCTTTGTCCAGCCTTTTGGCTGGTTATCCACTGATTTATTTTGCGTCTTTTTGTGCAGAAACTAGTGTGCAATTTTGCGCGATTTCTGGGATTTTCTAGTGCTTTATTTTTCAAAATTCCGTGCGAGGGCGTGCAGAGCGGGTTTTGACAGGAGGCGCGGAAAAATTTTGGCAGGGGGAAGGCACAAATTCAGTCCAAAAGCTACAAGTACACTTAGCGAGTCGTAAATCAGCAAATTTATCCATTTAATTCTATAAAGGAGTTAACATGAAGCGCAGTACAATCAAAAAAGTCGCAGTTATTTCCTCGGCAGTAGTAGCAATACTTATACTTTTGCTTGCCTTAATTTTTAATCACTATTATCACAAACTACAGCGAGCAAGTGCAAGCAATGCCTTGGCTACCCGTCAAAACGCTATCGAGTCAAAGAGTGTTGGCTTGGATTTTGATGGTTTATCGGAAGAGCTTGATAAAAGTATCCTAGATGCGCTTACTAGTGAGATTTTGCGTGAGCAATCTAGGGTAATAGTAGATGAACAGGTAAAGGCGCTCGGGTCAGAGCTTGAGAAGCAGTCTATTTCAAATATCTTGCTTGTTGGAGTAGACAATCGAGAAGGTAAGTTTGACGGAAATAGCGATACTATCATAATCGTGTCTATAGATAGGGCGAGGAAGCGTATAACGCTAACGAGTGTGCTTAGAGACACGCTGGTTTATCTGGACGGCTACGGGAGCAGGAGGATTAACGCGGCATATGCGCTTGGTGGAGCAGAGGGCTTGGAGTCAGTCATAAAAGAGATATACGGAATAGATTTCTCTGGTTTTCTGGTAGTAAACTTTAATGCAGTTAGAAACGCGGTTGATAAGGTAGGCGGTATCGACTTAGCACTAAGTAAAGACGAGATACGGCTAATGAACGCCTATGTAAACGAGCAGAATAGGCTAATAGGGGACGACCCAGAGAAGGATGTGATTCGTAGCTATAAAGGTGGGGTGATGCACTTAAACGGCAATCAAGCCTTGGGGTATGCAAGGAATCGGTATGTAGGGACGGATTTTCATAGGACGATGCGGCAAAGAGTTGTAATTGAGAAGTGTTTGTCAAAGTTAAAGCGGTTAAATGTGCTTGAGCTTGGCAGTTTAGCGGACAGTGTTATTCCAGAGGTTTATACAGATTTAACGGAAAAAGATGTATCTTCGCTATTACTAGTTGGCATTGACCTTGGTAGCTACAAAATATCGAGTCTTACGCTTCCTGTAGACGGAAGTTTTGATTTTGTAAAAGTCGGCGGGCAGGATGTGATAAAGGTAAATTTTAGGAAGAACGCTGATACATGGTATCAAACAATCTTAGCGAGCGACAGCGATGCGCTCAAAATTGATAGAAAAGTAGTTGACGATTAACGCGCAATCTGCTAAACTGTCCTTAGCGGTTAGGAAGTTTGCGGGAGGCGCAAGAGGTATGGTTCTGGTAGTAGCGGTTTTGCTGGTAGGTGTCATTTATCTGGTAGTCACGGCAAGTGAAAACGAATAAGGGGGATAAAGACAATGGCAGACAGAAAGTGGGACAGATTTTCGCGTGATGGCGGTTTGCAGTTGGAAGGTGATGCTTATAAAGGAGATTTCGAGGAGCGTTATTATGTTGGAGCATACGGTTACGGGCTTCATGTGACGGGGGAAGAGCCGTATTTTTACGGTGGCATCAAGTATGCAGGCTTTCAGAATGTTTGTGAAGAAGTAGACGAGCCGTCTATTAATGTTCTTGACCCGCTTCGTAGAGACACTTCCGAAGTAGATGTGCTTAAGGAAGCCGAAGAGCTGAACGTCATGGATTGGTTTGAGAACGGATTGTTGCCGATTGAGGTTTCCGCAGGTCTTAATGACGGAGGGCTTGCCATGAGCGCGACTGGAAAGGTTTATGCAGAAAAGGGCAGTGACACAGTTTATTTCGCTGAATATCGGGCTATTTGGAGGAGCTGGCATCCGTTTGAGACAAAGAAGGAAGAACTTTTGTATCTTCCGTTTGTTGACTAAGAGTTTGGAGGTGTACTGGTGATTTACATTATTGTCCTAGCAGGCTTTGCCCTGCTAGTGCGTTTTAGTAGATAAGCTAGGAGAAGTTGGAAATGGGAGAATCTAATCGCCTTAAGCTTGCAAGTAAGCCAAAGCCCGAACAGTTTTTCACGATTTCTGGACGGGACAAGTTGCTGGATTCTACAGGCTATGTTGTCTTTAAGGATGGGCTGACTTTTGCGGAGTACCTTGACGAAGCTGACGGTTCTATTTATTTAACGAGGTGTGAGTTGCGCTATGCGGCTGAATGAGTACTGGCGGAGGCTTAATCGTAGCGGACTTCTTTGCTATCGTTGGACAGGGTTTGCAGAGTTTGCGGCATGGTCGGAAGCAAACGGCTATCGTCCTTGGAGATTGCTCCATCGTAGGGACAAGAACGCGCTTTATAGCCCAGAAAATTGTTTCTGGGCTAGTTCCGTGCCGAGGGACGAACCTGTTGTAAAGTGTGCAAGTTACGATAAGACGGTGCGTATGCTTGGACTTTATGACGCGCTGTTAGCGGATATTACAGAGGACGCAAAGCGAGCAGAAGTCTGTTTAGAGGCTTTGTCGGAGTCGGATTTTGTTGATAACAAAGAGACTGCGCTTAAACTTAGAAAAGAGGTGCAGTTGCTCATGCGGAGAGTTTCGGAAATCCGTTTAACGGCTCTTTACGACAAGGAGAAATAACGGTAAAGATTTTTGGCTAAAAGCATGGGGTGAGTTAGAATGCGTGGCAGACCTACAAAGTATCTTACGAATGTTCTTGAGAATCTAAAGACGGCTATCTATAACTACTACAACTTAAGCACGGGAGAGGTTAGAGAAATCGGCTTAAACGAGGTACCACTTAGCAAAGAGCGAGGGGCTTTGCTTGGGGACTTAATTGATTTGTGCTTAAATACGAATTACTTGAGTCTTGAAGCAAGGGTTTATTTGCGGCACGGTCTTGTTCGCCTTCCGATGCTAAGCGAGGTCTTGCTAAAGGAAGAGGGGGTTCGGTCAAGTTATAACGACTGTAGGAGTAAGGCTAGGTACGCTTGTACGAAGTTAAGAGAGGATTTCGGGGAGAAAGCGGTCACTTTAATCCTAGACCAGAGAGAGCCAGATTTAAGTGAGTTAGCTGACAAAGTTTGTAAGGTTCGGGAGAGATATTGCAAAGTTTCGGGTCTTAGTGACTACCTGTTAGATTTTGATATGGTAACTGCCACGCCTGTTGCAAAAGGTAACGGAGAGGTTACGAGAGTAGTAGAGCTTATGAGCGCCTATCGTAAGGAGACGGTAGCCAAGTTTATCAGCATGAACGAAGAGACGCTTGGATTTATCAAGTATCTGATGAGCAGTGCTTATTATCGCGAGAAGTATCGTGATATAGTGCGTTTAATCGAGGGGAGCGAGCCGTGATAGAGATAAAGATTAGGCAAGATTTAGGGATTACGCAGTTGTCCTCAAGAAGCGTTAGGAGTTTGCAGGCTATCATAAAGGCTGTAGAGGCGCATAAAGGGGAGACAGTCAATCTAAACTTTCATCAAGTCGTTGTGACAAATGTTTGGAAGTTGGTAGAGTTTGGAAATCTGCTTTGTAAGTATGATGTGCGGATGGAGTTTTACAATGCGCCAGAGGCGGCAAAGAGTGCAAAGGTTTTGCTTAAGCTCGGGGGTTTATCGGAGGATAGAGTTGTAAATCATACAGTGTTTGCAAAGACTGTAGGGGTTAAGCCCGCGCTTCCAGAGTCGTTAAGGTATTTGGCAGAGGCTATGCGGGTTGTAGACGGGGAGCTTCGCCTTAAGTTTAGCGAGTGCGGGTATCGGCAAATAGGGAATATGCGCACGCTTGAGTCTGTGGTAGAGGTGCTATCGTATCGAAAGACGGAAGAGGATTGCGCTGGAGTAGCCATATTTACGCTGGATTTTACTGATGTTTCAGCGGTGCAGGATGTCTATACTGGAATTGACGAGATAGATAAGCAGATAAGGGCGCTCGGGTTTGCGCCTCGGTATGTGGCGGATGGCAAAGGCGGAGAGTCGCTCCAAAATGCGATTTACAATACGCTTTCGTTCTCAAAAAGCCGTGATTTAAGTCCAAAAGACAGGATAGAGTTGTTAAACAGTAAGTTACCTATAAATTCGGCGGTGCTATTTATGACTTTCTATAACAGTCAGTCTAGGTCAAATTCCCAGAGTATTTGCATAGATAACCCACCGACTACAAGTAGACCTGCTATTTATTTGGGGTGTTTTGAAGAGAAGAACGGATATTCGCTAAAGTTTATGGTGTTTCCGATAGAGGATAACTTTGTAGTGAGTGGGGATTATGCCTTAGATAACGAGGGTGAGTATTTAGGTAGCATAAAGTCTCATGTAATGCTAATAGCCTTAGAGGATATAGGGTTTGGCGCAGACGATGTAGAGTTTTTCGGGAAGAAGTATTTTATCGCCTTGCCGATAGCAGATTCAGCAGGAGAGCCAGACCTTTATAACTTGTATGTGGAAGAGGGGGATAGGCTAACGACTCGGAAGGTATCTGTTGCGGAGTATATGAAAGCGGTATTTGACGATAGGGGAGTAGTTTATGACGCGCCACTCTTAAATCGGTGCATCGAGGAGAGCAATCGGAATATCGAGATATGGAAGAATCGGAAAGATAGAGGCGAGTAAACTCAAGTTTCTCTGTTAGGAAAGCTTATTAACTCAAGTTTCGGCTATATGCGGTTACAGCTTTGTTTCAGCGGTAGCAGGCGGTCTTGTCCCGAAGAAAGTCGGGGGAAAAGTAAAAGAAAGTTTCGGGGTATACCATGACAGATAAAAGTAAGTTGATTGCAGACATTGAGCGGGTAAAAGGAATTACGCATAGTGATGAGCAGTTGGCTGTTTTGAATAGCACGGGCGGTCTTGTAATTATTGCGGGTGCGGGTTCGGGAAAGACAAGCACGATTACGGAGTTAGCCTATATCAGAGCAAAGACAGGGGAGCTAGAGCCGTCTAAGACTCTTTGCGCAACTTACAGTAAGAGCGGTGCAAGTGAGATGCAGAGGAAGTTTAAGCGTCTTTGCTCGGAGCTTGGGGATGATTTTGATTTGAGCTTTAAGACTCTGCATAGTTGTTACTATCAAATCCTTCGGTATCTGGGCTATCAGATTAACATCTGTAGCGAGGGCAGGGCGATGGGGTATCTTCGGCAAGCCTTAAAGGATTGTGGCATCAAGAGTAAGGATAAGGAGCTTGTAGAATATCTCAAAAACCTGTTTTCCTATCAGATAAACAAGGCGATGAACTATTCCGATTTGAGTAGGCACTATCAGTTTGACGAGAAGCGGATTAGTTTAGAGGACTATAAGCGGGTAAACTTGCGGTATCAGCAGTTAAAGGTAACTGATAATGTCATGGAGTACGATGACATGCAGTATATGGTCTATTGCATGTTTTGCGGAGTCCGTGGGGAAGATGTAACGCAGAAGGTATTGTCATTCTGTAGGAGTCAGTGGAAATACTTTATCTTGGACGAGTTCCAAGATACCAGCACAATCCAGTATAAGATTTTGCGGTGTATGTGTCCGACAGAAAATAGCGCGAATCTAATCGTAATCGGGGATGACGAGCAGGCTATTTACACTTGGAGAGGCACAGACCCGAAGATTATCTTAGAGGATGTGCAAGTAGACTATCGCTTGAGTTTATATGTTTTGTCTACAAACTATCGTTGCAAGTCAAATATCGTAAAGTTTGCGTTTAACTCCGTAAAGAATCTAAGCTATCGACAGAAGAAGGAGCTGAATGCGAATACGGACGGCGGGAGTATCAAGATTCTTTCTAGCGATACCACGCTTTACGGGATAAGCGAAGCAGTTTTACAGTATATCAAGGAGCGTATCGCGAGCGGGGAGAAAGCAGACAAAATAGCAGTACTAGTTAGAAATAACTACGAGGCTTGTATTTTGAACGCGATGCTTTACGAGAACGGAATCTTTACTGACACGACAAGCGATAGCATGCGGTTTACGAGGCAGAGTTTGTATGACGATGTAAGGAGTGCGTTTGAGCTTCTTAGTAACACCTATAACGGCGACAGGGTTTCTGCTGTGCTTTGGAAGTATGTCGTATTTCTTGGTACGAATGGAGCGAAGGTCATCGGGAGCGTTATGAATGACTTCGGGGTGAACCTTACGGATGCTCTGGGGATTGCGCTAAGTTTAACGCCTTATGGCAGTAAGATAGGGAAAGTTACGGAGGAAATCCCGAATAGTTACAGAGATACGCTTTCTGCTAAGGTTTACGGAATGGGTAGAGACACGGTAGAGAGCCTTTATCAGTTGTATTCGCTTCTTTCGGCAAAGATTAGTAATGAGGACAAGTTTAGCGGTCTTATGGCTGTTCTTTACGAGGGGATTCGGTATATGTACGGAACGCCAGAGCGGGATAGGCTATTAAACGGGTATCTAGCATATGTCAAGCATTTAACAAGAGGGTTTAACACGCTAGAAAAGCTCAAGGAGTATTTTTCAGCCTTGTATCAGTACGAGACAGCTGTAGATAAGGGTTCAGCTTGTGTAAATATTTACACTTATCACGGGGCGAAAGGTCTTGAGTGGGATACGGTAGTTTTAATGTGCTGTGACAGTCTAGCTTTGCCAGAGAGTAGAAGTATTCGGGATATGGTAAACAGGGGATATGAGTCCAAGGATATAACAGAGTATATCGACTGCGAGCGGCGTTTATACTATGTCGGATGCACGAGAGCGAAGGAGAGACTTGTTATAGCTTGTGATAACAGCGAGCCGTCACAGTTTCTTATAGAGTCTCTGGGCTTAAATGATTCGTACAAGGATAGTAACCTAGAACTCATTGAGGATGCAGATTTTAATTTAGTGGCGAAGAAGAGGTTGCCGAGGTATTTGGCAGTCGTTGAGAGTTGGAGGAAGTCGGATGAAGAGGCTAGCAAATCTGTTTGACAGGTGGAGTTCTGGGCTACACGCCTTGGCGCTTGGGGTGTTTGTCATTCTGGTGCTTGTGCTTTTCGGGTCTATGACGGGGGCTTATAGTAAAGTGAATAAGCGCACGGTTAAGAAGATTATGTACGATATGTATACGCCGAAGAGCATGGAGTATTTTAACGGCAGGGCGCGGTATTATGTAAAGAAGCGCGTTCTTACGCAGGATGAAGCGAGCCAGTTGTTTATAAGCACGCGGGAGAAGGAGCTTACGGAGGATGATAAAGAGCGTAAGCTTGATATAGAGAGCGTGACCGAGAGTAAGGCTTCGGATAACACGACAGGAGATACTATGTATCGGGTGAAAGCGTCACTTCGGTATAAGGGCAAGACTACGCGGTTTGAGATTATCTTTTCGGTAGATAAGAGCGGAGCGATATATAAGCATGTAGCACAGGTGCTATAAGAAGAATAGGCGGTAGGGGAACCTGCCGCCTTTAAGCGGTTAATTGGAATTTGTGGTTTAGTTTATAGGTTTTGGAGGACGCTTTTATGCGGAAGGACGGAAAGAAAGACGAGAAGAAGCCGAAGGGGAAGCTATCAAAGATATTCCGTACGTTTTTAATGGCACCTTTAGCGACTTCGGCGGTGGTAGCGACTTTAACTTACGGTTTAGCGGTTTTGCCCGTAGCGGTTGCGGTGATAAGCTATAACGCTATTTCGGATGACGAAAAGAAGAAAGAGGTAGACGATGGCTTAACGATAAACAAGGTAAGCTGTGGTTGTACGATAATCGGTAGCGGGCAGGGAAGCACAGGAACGCAGGAAGTAGATACAACAGCTTCGGCTTTCCCGACATATAACCTAACAGAAGAGCAGTTAATAAGGCTTGCTAGGCTTTGTCACGCAGAGCAAGGTGTTGGAGGAGAAGGTGGCGTAAAGGCAGAGGCGAGTTTAATTGCGAGTAAGTACGAGGATGCCGTAAGACAACAAAAGAAGTCAAAGGCAGGGGAGCCTTGGGAGACGAAATCACTTGACTATTATGCAGATTGGTCGGGCTGGTGGCACGGCACAAAGGGATGGACAGCAGGAAATCCAAGGCGTCCCGACTTAGATTTCATGGGAAAAGGTGAATATACCACACAGGAAGTTGAGTGGATGCGGGATGTGCTTGTAAAGGGAGAGCGGACGCTTCCTAACTATGTTATGGAGCATGATAATATAGACGAAATAACGCGGGCGGTAACGGACGGAGCTAACACGCCAAAACGGGCAGATGCATTTGTACAGGGGAAAACGAAGCTGTTTAATATCTATAATTCGCATTATACATTTTTTGCACAGCCGAGTCCGCGTTCCGACCCGTTTGGCTTTATCGAAGCAGATAAAGCGCGTCTTGAGCGTTTAGGGGCGGTAATTAATGTAGGTGACAAGAAGAAAGTTACGACAACGGTAGTCGCGGACGGAAGTAACGGAACTAGCGGGGGAGCGGCGACAGGTTCAACGGGAGCGGTAGTAACAAATGGAGCTGGGATGGCGACAAGCGGTCGTTTAGCGGAGGTGCATCAAAACATCTATCGTATAGCGATGTCGCATATCGGGACAAGGTATGTTTGGGGCGGCAGTTCTTGGACAAGCGGAGCAGACTGTTCGCATGAGACATACATGATACTAAAAGAGGCAGGTGGTTATAACAGAGGCTATGTTACTTCGCAAGTATTCTTAACACTTGGACCTCAAGTCGGGTTAAACGAGTTGCAAGCTGGGGACTGCCTAGTAAGCCCTGGACATGTAGCAATTTATATCGGTAATGACATGGTTTTTAGCTCTGGACAGACAGGCTCGGTTAGTTATGTGAAGCCCGCGTCAGAGTATATCGGGTGGTTTCAGCGTAAAGGAAAGCGTTTGCAGGCAGTCCGTGTAAACGAAATGATAGCGATAGCGCAGGCAGACGCGGCGGCGGGGAACGGAAGTAGCACGCCTCAAGCGCAAGCTAGTTTAACTGACGGTTCGTTTAAGGTAGCGGTAGCGAACGAAGTAAGTTTACAGGGGCAAGCGCCGATAGATGGGACATTGGTCGGTATCACGGACGGCGGCACGGTAAGCACGAATGCTGGCAGTGTAACGGGGTTAAGTTCTGGAAGCACGGGAGCGCCTATCGGAGCGTCAAGTACGAATAGCGGTAGTCTAGGTAAGCGAATAGATAACGCAGAGCAGAACAAGTATGGTTTGCCGTTGTACGACAACTACACATTTAATCCAGATGTTTATGAGCATTTTGATATAGATTATTCAAGGTTTTGGAACGGAAGCACGCCTGCGGGGGATGTTGTATACGGTGGTGGAGACTGGAAAGATAACGCATCGAAGAATATTCTTGCATGGGAGTATAGCGACTCATATTTGAGAAGGCATCCTAATCTGCGAAAGTTTCAGAAGTTTATTCCAGACTCGGAAAGTGGAGCATTTGGTTTCCGAGACGGAAGGCTTGTTATGGCAGTTCCCTATAGGCTGTTGTGTGTAAATTCGGACGAGTCTACAAACTGGTTTGAGACAATACTGCCAACAAAGCAGGCAAACGGCAGAACAGGAACTAGTGGAGACAGTCCTGTTATCGAGCCACCGAGTAAGATTAAGCGTATCGAAGGCACAGACGGCATGTATTTTGATGTTGTGTTTGATGACGGGACGGTTTTAGGCTGTATGGCTTGTGACGCTATGGGATTGCATACTGGTGTAAATCATTTTGATGACGGCTCATCAACGACATCTTTTGACAAATGGAGTAAGGGAGCATTTCATACGAGTGTAGTAGGGAGCGTTCCGAATAATACAGAGGCAGAGAGGACGGCGGCAAATCCTAAGATGCGCCTAAATTTCTTTGAGATATTAGGGGCAAAGGATAATAACGCAATGATTTCGCAGTTGAAAGACTTTTTGAGGTCTGGACAGAAGCGAATTAAGTCAGTAAGGGTTTATCCTACGCTTTTACTAAAGAATGGAGAGCAGTTTGCCTCCGCAGGCACGAATAGCTCGTTTGGTTTAACAGGCGGCACAGCGGGTCGTGCGGTTGCGGGAGAGGATACGACAGCACAGACAGGGAACAGTAGCGGCAATACGGGCTTATATGCAAACTGCACTTGTAGCGAGTGCCATTGCCACGATAACGAGAGTAGCGGAGTGAACGGCGGACCAGCGTCCTCAATCGTAGCAAATACGGGTAAACTAACGGAGACAGCGGGTATGCCGCAGGGTGTTTACTGGAATAAGGCAACAAATAAGCAGTATACTCCGCAGGAAGTGCTTGATATGTTTAGGACAAACTTCCCGAATATATCAAGTCAGTATATACCTTGCTTTGGGTTACGTGATTTTACAGATTTAGCAGTTCCAGCAGATAAGCTTCCAGAGAAGTTTAAGGATACGAGGGGAGTACTCGGGTATGCGCAGGGAAATCAGTCTTGGAAAGGGCTAAAGTGGATAGTCGCGGGGCTTCCGTATAGGGATAGTTTTGCGAATGACGCGACATTTGCGCAGTCGTCGTGCGGAGTTCATGCACAGAGTATTATCATAAGCAGTCTGTTGCATCGGTATATTACGCCTCCAGAGGTAGTCATGGCGGCAATCATGAGTGATAAGCTTGGCGGGGACGAGCATGGCGCATATAGCACGGGTCGAGTTTATGCGGCGATGGGCTTTAGCCGTATTTATAACAGCTTCAAGTTTAACGGAGAGAATTTGTTTAATGTCGAGTTTTCGGAGACTTTATCGCGGGATAAGCTGGATAGTGTGTTAAACGCGGGCGGTATGGTTTCGGTGTGCGTGCATAGGTATTGGACGAGAGCGGGTCATTTCGTGGTAATCGCGACAAGGGACAGTGATAACAAGTATTACATCGTAGATAGCAACGCGAGTCACTTGGTAAAAGACTCTGTTCCTTACGATAAGGGCTATACGTTTGACGAGATAGCCCAGCTTGGCGGTGTAATCAATCAAGTAAACTATGTTACGCCGACAGAGGCGTATAATCAGTATTTGCAGAGCGGAAGTAACAGCACGGCGGTAAGTACGAGTAGTAGCGTGGGTAATAGTGAGAGTACAAGTAGCGAGAGCGGCGCAAGCAATAGCGAGAGCAGTTCTTCTGTGAGTACGACTGCGGCAGAGGTAGAGGAGGATGAGTGATGAGGCTTAATAGAATCGGGGCAGTTATTTTCCTAGGGGCAATTCTAAGTTTATCGGCTTGTGGGGGAAAGGGTTTGAGCGCGGATAGCGTAAAGGGAGACTTAACGAGCTTAGTAAACTACGAGGTAAACGGCGGGTTAAAGGGAGCTTCGGAGGGGGATTTCGATAAGAAGCTTGTGGAGCGTCTAAAGTCAGAGTATGCGGATAGGGATGCAGGGGACGAAGTTTGTGTGAGCGATATACCCGCCTTTTCGGAGCTGTATACGAAAATGAAGCAGGATATGGCGCAGTATTATAACGATTGCCGCTACGGAAACGACTATGAGCAGGACACTCCGAGTGATGAGGCTTTGGCGGCTGGGTTAGCCTACGCCGCCGAGCAGTCGGAGAAAGTAAAGGCAGTTGTCGAGCGGATAAGAGGGCTTGAGAAGTTTAAGAGCGAGCATAGCGAGGAAGAGGTTTCGACAGAGATAGAGGCGATAAAGGGTTTGTATAACGAGTTGCCAGAGAACTACAGGGGTAGCGTATATAACTACAGTGACATCTCTGGAGAGGTTTCGGAAGCGCCAAAGAGCGAGTCAAAGACGGATATAATCATAGCGGATACGCCGACTGACAGTTGGACAGAGCTGGATGCAAATGGTTACGGGTATGCACGGTGCATTTCGAGTGGGTGGTACGATAGCATTATAGATAAGGGCGAGAACGCGGTGCTTGTGGACGACAGTAAGTTTATTTCGCATATCGTAGCGGCATCGGACGGCAAACTAACTCTTAAAGACGGGAAGCTGTATCTAAAGAAAGCTGATATTGACAAGAATTTCTCGGTTTGTGATAAGATTTCCGTTAGAGTAGTAAAGTCAACTCCGATACCAGAGGAGTTTTCCCTAAAAGACTTTATTTTATGGGACGATGGGACATTTAAGGCATCGTTTGAGAGCGAGACATACAAGTATACGCTTCTTGGCTATGTAAGAAAGGGAAAGGTATATGTTTCTTCTGGAACAGAAGGATTAGTAAGAGCTGTAACTTACGATATACGGACTACAGTAGCGGAGTAATGATAGTACACGGCACAGTTTAACAGGCATAAAGATTTAAGGGGAGGTAGGCTTATGGCATATCAGTCGAGGGACAAGCAGGAAGAGTTTGTAACGGTCGAGAAAGGCAGTCGCGGAGAATTTATCCGCGTGACGAGAATAACACCCGAGAATGACGGGAGAGAAGCGAGCCTAGACATCCGCACGATGTATACAGCGGTTAATCCCGACACGGGAGTGGAACTTCGTCCAACCCAGAAGGGGGTAAGGATGCCGATGACAACAGCGGTAGCGGTCTTGGTGGGTGCGCTAAAGGCATTGTCGCCTTCGGAACGGGAAGAGGTTTTACGGGGCTTAGATTCATAAAAGCCCCGTAGACGCACGAGACGGCGTTTTACGGGTGGTTAGAGGTTTAAGCCTAGAGGAATAGCCTAGGGGCAGTTAGGCGGCTTGGAGAGGCGTGTAGCGCGTCAGAGAGGGATGAGGGACGATATGGGAGAGCAGAATAGAAATCCGCTTGAGGGGTTACTTGAGGTACGGCGTGAGGTAAGAAAGCTTTGTCCAGAGCTTTTTCCGAAAGAGGAGCGAGTAGCCTACGGGGTAGGGGTAGTAGGCGAGACAGGAGAGCCTTCGGTGGCGCTTCAAAAGTTTAATAAGCTATTGGCGGCACAGACGGGCAGTAAGACAGGAAAGAAGCGAAAGACAGCGGTAAAAGTCCCAGCAAAGCAAGGAAAGGTCGGAGACGGCGAATTTACGGGAACGAGTTTATTTGAGGCGATGAAACGAGGGGGAGTGCTATGAGTAATCGAGTTTATGCGAAAGCAGTGAAATTGAGAGTACCAGACAGGTGTGACGGGGATATACATGTCACGCTTCAAATGGTTAAGCCTCTAAATGCGGTTTTAAGTCGAATAATGACAACGCCGAACGGACGGTTAGTTCGTTCAGAGTATGTTGTTCGGAACGAGCAGGGAGTAACAGCTCTTAGAGCAAATTTTGGTGAGTTTTGCGCAGAATCACCTGTACCTGACGGCACAGAGCGGATAAGGCTTAGATTTTTAGTCCGAGGTGGAGCAATACACACCTCAATTCGTGTCAATATCAATCTTTTGACTGGCTCTATAGATATATTTGGAAAGTATGGGACAGTCGCAGACTTGACTGACTGGCTTCATGTGTCGCCTAGCGATTTTAAGATTGTGAGAGCCAAGTAAGAAAAGTTAGCTGGAGGAGAATATGGGTTTTCGGGTTTATGCGAAAGCGGGGACGGTGAGAGTCAATCCGTTTCGAGATAGCAACCGTGATACTGTACAGGCTACACTTGAGCGGGTCATATATCCGAGGTCATTTCTAAGTCGGTTAAGAACAAATCCGAATGCGGAGTTTGTTAGCGCTGAATGCGTCATTCGTAATAGAGCAGAGAGTATACCGCTACGGTTTGAGGATTTGGTAGCTTTTCATTTCCCCATAGGAACGGTAGGTGTGAATTTAAGGTTTAAGCCGCGCTATAGTTTCGGAGACAGTCTACTCTCTATTAAGACTCAACTTATCACAGATGATATAGAGGATATAGAGATAGTCGGGAAAAGAGAAGCGGTTGTAGACTTGTTAGAGTGGTTACATGTGCCGCTGTCAGAGTTTCGATTGAAGTAGTTTGGGGTGGTCTATGAGTAAGAAGAGTAAGAAACAGTACGCGAGAGCTGAAGTAATAAGTCCATTTCTGGGGAGCGGTGGCGATGTGATAAAAGCTTGTCTTAGTATAGTTGTTTCTCCTATGGCATTTGTAAGTCGGGTAATAGCGAATAAAATTGGTAAGCTAGCGGGTGTTGAGTACATTGCTTCTCGTGAAGCTGGCTCTCTTCCGATACTGGCAGAAGATTTCCTAGCCAATGCGGATTTACCTAGTAACACGAAATGTGTAAGGCTTAAGTTCATGTTGCATAGTAGTTTATCCAGCAGTCTATCGGGTGGTATATTCTTAGTATTTGTTAGCTTCCGAGTTGGTCGTGTAGAAATACTCGGAAAGAAGAATACAGTAGTAGCCCTAGTCGATTGGCTTAATGTTCCGTTTTCGGAATTTGAATTTATCCTTCCGAGTTCAGATTCATTGTGTTTAAGTTAGGGGTTTGTGGATATGGGCGGCAAGAAGTATTTGGATGTGAGCCATTTGAAGATAAGTAGTTCTGGTGGTATGAGAGGTCTATTATATGTAACTTGCAAGACTAGCACTTCTCTAAAGGCACTTGCGAGTAGAGTTTGCACGAATCCGCATAGTAGATTAACGGGAGCCTATTATTTAGTGACGGGAAGTAGTGGTAGGCTTAATATTGAGGAGTTAAGTGTATTAGACTTAAAATCTTTCCGTTTGCCCGATGTGGCAGTTGGTCTTAGGCTTGATTTTTCCTCAAAAGGTAAGATAGAAAGCAGGATAGGAGGGGAGGAGTTTTCGGTTTGGATTAAAGCTATGGAGAGTGAGATAGAGGTAATTGGCAAGAGAAACGCGGTTCTAGACCTGTGTTCATGGCTTAACGCGCCGATTTCAGATTTTAGCTAAGTAAATCTGTATTTAGGAGGTGGGATTATGGGAGAGAGACAGTATTTGGACGATAGTTCAGCAAAGATAGCACATGTTGGCAAAAAGTTGTCAGCGTGGTTTAAGGTTTCCGCGTCCTTAAAAGCGGTTGTGAGTCGGATTAGAACAAATCCGAAGAGCGAGCTAACCGATGCGGCTTGTATTGTGCCGCGCGGAAATGACATTGAGTTTGCCCCGATAAAGGTTGCGGATTTGGTCGCCTTCCGTTTACCTGTTGGGGCAGTCGGGCTTATGCTTGTGTTTTCACCAAAAGGTAGTAAGAGCGGAGAGACGCTTTCCGTTACGGTTGACTTATTGGGGAAATCTTTAGAGGTAGTAGGTAATAGAAACGCAGTTGTAGACCTGTGTTCATGGCTCTATATGCCGATTTGTGGGAGTGTATGATGAAACGAAGAAAAACTGGTACGGCACAAGTTAAGGTTAAAATGGACGCTAACGGTCGTCTGGTTCAGATTGGCGGTGATAGAGAAGCCGTTAAGGTTAAGCCGTCCAGTAGGCACGGGAGCGAAGTAGGGGCAGGTTTAGGCGTTCACTATCTTGTTAAGGACGCAAGTGGTCGCATAGTGGTGTGCGATAATATTGGAAATGTTTTTGGTGGCACAAAGATACACTCTATAGATATAGACGGTAGGATTACGTTATGGAGAGGCAACGGAATCTGTAGCGTATCATTTGCGTTGCTTATGGAGCCACGCAAGTTTTTGGAGGGATTGATGCAGTATCCGAATTGTACTGGAGTTGAAGTAGCTCGGATATATCAGAGTTTTAAGTCTACAAAGTTTACTGCTAATTATAGCTTAGATAAGCTGATTCAAAATGGGCTTCCAGATGACACTTGCGGTATGATTCTTTATTTTAGTCGTAATAGGGAAGTAAATTATAATATTACGGCAACAGTAAGCTTTATGGATAGACTACTGACGCTTACAGGGGATAATGACTATGTGTCGGCGCTGGTTCACTGGCTTAGTGACAGGTGAGGTGAATAATGAGTCATAAAAAGGCAAAGCTCTTACATACCGAGCAGAATTACGGAGGGGTGGACTGGTGTAGGAAGCTTAAATACAAGATTCTGATGAACCCGCTGACTTTCGCGAAGATGCTTGTGAGGAAGAATTTAGATGACATAGCGTTTATACAGTGTGTTGAGCATGTAAAAGACGAGTATATCGGAACTTGGGGGTGCGAGTTGAGTTGTATTCCGACAGACAAGTTTCTAAAACTCAAGTATCGGCGTAAAGAACGCAAGGAGTATATTATCAACTTCACGAGCTGTAATGTGGCGGTAATTCGTTGTTGGCGGCGGGAAGCGGATATTGTAGAGGTTAGTTTATAGCGTTTATAGGGGGAGTTTATGCGGAAAGCGCGAATTAAGCAAGTTGAAGTCGGGAAGTGGAAGCTCACGGAGTCGGTAGAGAGTTTTCTCCGCTTTGCGCTTAGGGATAGCAACTTTAGTAACGCATTGTTTAAGGTTACTGTAGGAGATGGGGAGCAGTGGAAACAGGTTTCGGTAGTCGAGGCAGTTAGCTTTGCGAAGCAGACGCTACGGTTTATCTGTATTGAGTATGGCGACCCGTCTACGATGCGAAGTTGTAGTATGTGCATAGACGCAGAGAGGGGGTTTTTAACGCTTTTTGGTAATGAGGAGCTTATAGGGTTTATTCTTTCCGAGTGTGGGGTGTGAGAATGGCGAAAAGAAAGCGTCTTGAAGTCATCCAGCGAGAGTTTGGTGCAAGTATGTATTATTTAGAGGCAACCTGTAGCTTAAGCTGTGCTGATTTAGAATTTTGCAATTTGGTGTTTAATACGCAGGGAGTCGCGGAGTACTTGTTATCTGTGACAGAGCATAGTTTAGGTTTGTGGAAACGGCGCGAAAAGTCAGAGGTTAAGGCAGGGGTTTCGCTCGGAGGGAGAGAGTATATGTTTTCCTTTGGGAGAAGAGCTGGCGAAGAGTTTATGACACTTTTTCTTGACTGTAGGTACGGGCAAGTTCGTATTTGTGGCGCACCCGAGGTTGTTTCTGCGTTTGTAAAGCTATGTAACGGTGAAATAAAGGCGGTAAATATTTTGTCAGTGGCTAGCGGTGGAGCTACTTTACGGTAACGAGGGGATGTATGACTAAGAATAGAGCTTTAATTAGTGAAGAGCCGTTAGAGGTAACGCATAATAGCTGGGAGACACGCGCTATCTTTCGTACTGTGGCTACACCGAGGAAGATATTAGAGAGGATTCTAAGCATGCCGCAGAGCGATAGCTATAGTGCAAACTTGATTTTGGCAGACGGTTCATTGAATCCGATAAGCGAAGCGGCTTTTAGGTCTTTGAAGTTTCTGAGAGGCACAGTTGGAGTAGAGTTTTCCCATTCTTATGTGATTAGTGGTGGTTGGGTGACAATTTGGATAGCGATTAAATTTCGTGAAAAGACGCTTACTTTGCAGGGTGATGCGCGTGGTGTGAGTTCAGTAGTAAATTGGCTTTTAACAACAGAAGAGATGCTGGAGTAGTCTATGTATCAAGTATATACTTACACGGTGAGCGAGCTATACAGTTTATTTGACAACGGTAGGATTAAGTTGAAAGCGCCTAGTGATAGGACGCTTTCAAATGAGCATGCACGGTTATTGCTTGACGGGATATTTTGCGGGTATCCGATAGCGCCGCTTGTGATAATTAGAGGAACTACAGAGCTAGGAGAGCCAGTTATTAAGGTTTTGCAAGGCGCGTTTGTTTTGTCTGTTCTGCTCGGATACCGTAAGGGTTCAATACGGAGCAAAGGTTATTTGAGTTTTAAGAGCGTATCTGAAAGGTCAAAGAACGGAGACCGCAATGATTTTATAAGGATTATGAACTATGATGTACCTGTTATAGCGCTTAGTGATGCGAAGAGTGGAGAAGCAGAGGCAACGCTACGGTTAATGCGGGCAATGGGAAAGCATGAGTGAGGTGAAAGAATGGGAGCAGTTATTAAGAAAGAGTTTTGGACGGTAGAGCAGATTTTCCGTTTTGTGGATGAGAGATTGGATAAGAACGCCTTTTACACTTTGAGAACAGAGGAAGGTGCAAGTAAGGGCGCAGTGATAGATGATATAACTACGCTAGCGAAGAGTCTTGAGGAGTTTCCAAACGATGTGTTAAACTGTGTATTTAATAATTATCCACTTCCGAATATCGTACTTTGCCGTGCTAGGTTATTTCCTGATGAGAGATTTAGAGAGGATATAGGCGAAGATGTTTGGGCGCTTTGTTCTGGTGAATTACTACTTGGTACACTTTATGCCTATCGTGAAGGTTTAGCTAATTGGCGTGCGGTTGAAGAGGATGCCGAGATTGATTATGCTGACGCCGATGATGCTAATTTTGACTGGTGGAATAGTGAGAGTTATCAGACGCTTGTCCAAAAGGCTTCCATGGGGGATAGAGAGGCGAAGGAGAGGTTGGAAGCCTTTAATAACTGTGAGATTCCGTTTATTCGTATAATGGAGATTGATGACAAGGAACACCTTCTGGAAATTGACGAAGTGCTTGAGTATTGCTCCGACTACTAAGAGGCAGTATATGCAGACAAGCGGGACGGTAACGGTCGAGTGGCTTTTCGATAAGTATGACAAACTAGTTACGGCGGGAGCATTAAAGCCGTTAAGGTTCGGGGCGATTGTTTACGAGAACGAAGGTCACTATAAAGACATTTTGTCAGCTATCATGCAGGGTTTACCAATTCCGCAGATAGTGGTCGGGCGAGTGAGAGCGGGAGAGACAGAGCGTTATAGCATAGTTTCTGGCGTGTTTATTCTATGTAGTTTGCTTAATTTTCGTGTCGAGAGCTGTGGTATGAACGCGGAGCAAGTTTCAAAGGTTTTGAGCTATTCTGTAAATCTAACGATGCTTGATATGATGACACCCCAGCGTTTAACAGAGGTAAGTAAGCTTCTAGGCGAGGTTCTGATATGGTAAACTACGAAGTAACGGGGATGTCGGTTAGGGACTTGTATCGAAGATTAAAAAACGGTCAGATTATTTTAGAGTCAAAATACTTGGAGAAAGTTACGACAAGTAGTGAGGAATTACTGCTCCGTGGGGTGCTGTCTGGCGTTCCGTTTCCGACTATTGTGTTACTGCAAGAGAGCAAGGGCTATCGGGTGATTCTCGGTGGGGAAGTGTTGGGAGCGCTTATAGCATTGCTTGAAAGTAGCGTTTATGCGGGGCTTGACGATATTGACAAGTTTATGCTTATGCGCCATTGTTTCTGTGTAAATGTCGTGACTGATAGCAGTAGTATAGATACGACTAAAGATGTTTTTGAGAGATTTGGCTAAGGGGGTTTAAGTGAATGTCTGGGGTTAGTTGCTATAGTATTGACTTAAATTTTGAAGCTATATACGATATGTGTTTATTTGGTGGATTGACCTGCGAGTATAGCGGGGAAATTAAAGAGAGCGACTTGAGGATGCTAGCCGATAGCATTAGACTTGAGTACCCGCTTCCTCCGTTGGTATTTTGTCGCGAGACAGACAAGCGTGGTAGCGTTATAGTAGGCAAGAAAATTGTTGCAACAATCAACAAGTTTGCATCAACAGAAGCGTATAAAAGACTAGTGATAGAAACAAGGTATAAGTCGCTTCATGTAATAATTGTGGAATCAGCCAGTCCTAACGACATAGCCAATATTCAGCGTTTGTACGGGAGGTTTTCAGTATGAGCAAGCGGTATAGTGATTACGGTTTCGTCGCAGGAGCTGTATGTTTGGCAAGCAAGTTTACGCCTTTACACCAGATTGCTTGGAACTCGTGTAGCAACGAAGCGAGATATAAACAGAGTGAAAGCGCTTGTGCTTGCGGGGCTTCCGTTTCCTCCGATTGTTTTAGCGCGGTGTGTGGTCGAGGGTCATATTAAGTATCGTGTTGTTTATGGCGCAGGGCTTGTCTCGGCTATCGTGTCTTACATTAATAATGCGTCTAAGGCGGAAAGGGCTACGCAAGCGTTTAAGGAGTTTACCAGCTATGAGTTTACGGTTTTTATAGTAGATGATAACCCTAATGAGAACGATTACTTGTTTGAAGCCTTTAAGGGACTAAATAGAAAGGGATAAATGGAGATAAAGGAGCTACTTAGCGGGGTAATAGACGAGAGAGAGCTTGATTATCGGGTGTTAATCGGGGAAGAGGGGGCTTCAAAACCCCCGCTAATCCCGTTTTTTAATTTGAATCCTGCATTAAATTTAATGCATCGGCATTTGGTTTATGGCGGGAGTGTGTTAATTCACGCAGATGTGGATATGGACGGGCTGGGCGCGGCGAAGGTAGTAAGAGAGGAGCTTAACGCGCTCGGGTTTAAGGATATAAAGACCTGTATCAACAGTAAGCGTGAGCATGGAATGAATCCGCAGATAGTGTCGCATGTTAATAGTAAGAAGCCGAGTTTATTTATAGTCGTAGACAGCAGTAGTAACGACTTAGAGTATATAAAGGCTTTGGAGTGCGATGTTTTAGTTCTAGACCATCATATAGTCGAGCATAATGAGTATGCAGGAAAGACAGTAGGCGGGGAGTATCTAATCATAAACTGCATGATAGATAATAAGGCAGAGGGTTATGAAGCAGACGAGGATATGTCTGGAGCTTTGGTAGCATACGAGTTTTTCCGTCAGTATGAGGACAGGGTAGACAGGCACTATCTTGAGGGTCTTAAGCTGTATCAATGGGTTGGGGTAACATTGATTTCTGACATCATAAGGACGGGGAATGCAAGGAATCAGTGGTATATCGAGCGGACAATCAATGAGACAGCGCTTAGAGACGAGTTACGGGTTTTAATGCGGGTATTAAATCCGAACGAGAAGCGGCTAACGAGGTCGTTTATCGCGTATAAGCTAGTCCCTGCGGTAAATAAGGCGATACGGGCGGGAGCTACAGCAGTAGCACTGTATGTAATCATGGCGCATCCAGAGGAAGCATATAAGCTAGAGGTTTACGGGAAGTATCAGCCAAAGGTAAACGACATTCCGAAGCGGGTTGTGAAGATAGAGAACGGAATTGGGATAGTAGACTTAGGGGAGCTAAGTTTAGTAGCGAATGAGCTAGGTTTAGCGGTAAACTATACGGGCTTGGTAGCGGCTATGGTGATGAGAAAACATAACTGTAGCGCGATAGCGTATGTGAGAGACACGGATAGCGAGGGAAATACGATTTTTCGCGGCTCATTTCGAGGTAGAGCGCACGGCTTGCCGTATAAGGATATAGCTATGAAGTATAGCATTATGGCACAGGGGCATACGAACGCCTTTGGTATACGGGTTTTGCCAAGTGAGTTAAGCCGTTTAACGGGGGCGCTCGGGATAAGTGAGAGTGCATATCGGTATAAGCCGTATTGCACTATGTATCCGATACGGGATGATTTGCAGGGGCGACACTTTAAGGATTTAGGGGAGCTAAGAGAGGGGAAGAAGCTCTTGTATCTTGGAATAGCGAACAGTAGGCTTTCTTCCGATGAACAGATAAATGTGACGATGGAGAGTAAGAATCTTACTCTTACGGAGGAGCATACGAACTACTACAAGTACGAGATAGACGGCTACGAGGTAACAGCCTTTGAGCGCGTGAAAACGGAATTTGTAGACATATATTTTGAGTATGGTGAGTATCTTCGTGGCTATGTGAGAGCTAGACACGACAGCATTTAGACCTCACCTAATACCGCCTTTGTATCTTGGGCATAAATTAAAGTCTCAAGAGAAAGGCGGTATTTTGCTGTGAAGATTGGAAATAAAGTCGTTCACAAGACATCATTGAATGAGGGGAAGAGCCTTGTGCCTGTAATTGCGGTAGGTGCGGGTATCGTAGGCGCAGTGGTTTATGTGTCGCTTGTCGGTAGAAATGCTAGTAAGAGCGTACAGGTTGCGCAGTTAAAGAGTAGCGTTTATAAGAATCAGCCGATTACGCTGGATATGCTACAGCCGTATGATATGTTGCAGGCAGAGTATGACAAGCAGATAATGTCAACGGCGAACAGTGACGGCACGGTAGAGAAGCGTTTAGTGGCTTGGAAGGATGTGCAGGGATATTTGTCGCAGGGTGCGTTTGCGGCGTATCAGCTTCCGAAGGAGAGTTTTCTCGATTTAAGGACACTTATGACGAGCAGAGTGGACAATAGCGACAGTGTTCTTTACAGTTTTCCGGGAAAAGAGGTTGTACAGCTTGAAGTAAACGGCGCAGACTTGAATGCGTTTAAGACTTTCATACAACCTGGCGATAAAGTAAACATTGACGCCATATACTCCGAGGATATGCAGAGTGGTAACGACAGAGTGAAGATATATCGCTCTGAGCCTGTGTTTACGGGCATTATGATAGCGGATATTATCAACAGTTCGGGTGCTTCGGTATTAGACATGTATGCAGAGTATAACGCAATGTCCGAGGTAGATAAGGCGGCATTGGATAACGATGCGACATGGCAGGAGCAGACAGAGCCGAGTTCACTGCTTGTGGCGCTAACGCCAGACGAGAAGGACAGCTATTATAAGTTCTTAAATCGCGACAATGTGAAGTTTAAGGTATCGTTGCCGCAGAGAGCGGACTAAGGGGGTAGGCTTATGGCAGATATGCAGGACATCCTTAACTCTTCGGATATGGCTGACGGAAACGACTTACGGAGTAAGACAGATAAGGCGGTTGGTCGTTTAATCAGTCGTTTTTCTGGGGCAGACGAGAGTAGGAAGATAGTAAAGCGTGTGCTAAACAATGTAATCGTGTTTATGGGAGCAAGCGGTGGCGCGGGAGCAAGCACGCTGGTTGCGACAGAAGCGGTTGCGATGAAGGAGAAGGGGCTTACGGTAGCGGTAGTTGACCTTGGAATCATGTTTCCGAGTCAGCATATCTATTTTGATTTAGACCAGTCTATCGGCAAGACAGATTTAGTTTCGTATCTTTCGGGTAATAACGGGTTAAATGTGTCGCTAGAGTATAGCGATGTGCTGTTTAACAACGAAGCTACGGGGATTGCAACGCTAACGGCTTGTAACAGGACTCTACGGGACTATGTAGTTATCGACAGCTCAAACGATGCGGTGCAGGCGCTAACGGAGGCATTAAACAGGCTTTCAAGTTTATTTGATGTCGTGTTAATCGACTGTAAGCTTGATTTAAGCTCTATGCTTGTGCAGACGACTCTGTTTAGGGCAGATAACATCTACTTGGTTATGGACGATGGGGTGCAGTCGCTCATAAATGTTAGTAAGCTCCGTGCGAACCTAGACGATTCTGGCATAAATACGAACAAGGTGCGCTATATCATGAACAAGCGTAAGAGCTTCTATTACGCAGAGAACAACTTAAAGGCGCTCGGCATAGAGTTAATCGGTATTTTGCCCTTTGAGATGGGCGTAGTGGAGTGCGGTTTACGGGGTCAGCTATTTACGGTATCGGGAAAGAATACGAGTAAGACTTCTCCGAAGTATTTAGAGGCTGTAGACAGTTTAACGGCATCAATCCTTGAGATAGGAGGATATACAGAGTGAATCCAGAGCAGTATTTGCATATGCAGTCAAAGCGTGGCGCAAAGCAGACCACGACAGACAAGACAGCGCGTCCGTTTGAGAGTGTTTTAACGGAGTGTAGAGGGTATATCGACAAGAATGCCGATTCGCTTGAGAGTAAGTCGGGAACAGAAAAGACAAAGAAGATAGGCGAGTTGATTTTGTCGTATCTGATGCAGGCGAAGCCGCTTGTCGAGGGGTTTATCAATGCGGACGGCACTTCCGACACGCAGGGCTTAACCCAGCGTTTAACGCAGGAAATCACGGACTACGGTATTTTAACGGATGCGTTAGAGAATGATGACATTTTCGAGATACGAGATAACGGACGAGAGATAAAGGTCGAGATAAAGGGACATGTAGAGGACTATCGCGACCCAAAGACAGGTCATATCGTAAGGTTTGATTCTCCAGAACAGCAGAAAACGGTAATAGCTAAACTGCTCGGAGATGTGAGACTTACGCCGAAGGACGCAGTGGTTAATGCGAGAACGGTGCAGGGCTATCGTGTAGCGGCATTGCATAGTTCGGCGCAGTCGAAAGACCCGATAGACCCGTCAAACGACCAGTATGCTTCGTTTGTTCTCCGTAAGTTTAAGCGGAATCGAATGAATCTCGGGGACATTGTAAAGAGTGGTACGCTAAGTGATAACATGGCGCGTTTACTTGCACTTAGTATGTCGGGAAGTTTAACATTCTTCACCGTTGGACCCACATCTTCTGGTAAGACGACAACGAACCAAGCTATATTGCAGGCTACGCCGCCGAAACAGAGAGTTGTGTTACTACAGAATCCGTCCGAGATAGACCTTCGTATGCGAGATTCAACGGGTCGTATCATAAACGATGTGTTGCATCTGGAGGCAAAGGACGACATACAGAATCCGCTTCCGACTTCTCCGACTATGGAGAACTTGATGAAGCATATTTTAAGATTGTCTCCGACATTTGTGTGTTTCGGTGAGCTTCGAGATAATGTAGAGTTTCAGCGTGGTATCAGTATCGGTTTAGCGGGTCATCCGTTTAACTGCACATATCACGCAGAGGATTCGGCGGGTGCAATCGACCGCTTCCTAAAGGCGTATATAGCGGCTTCTGGAGAGGGTATCGACACTTCGATGAGTACGCTAACGAGGCTTTTGAATCTGATTATCGTGCAGAAGATACTGCCAGACGGCACGCGAAAGATTTTGCAGATTTCAGAGGTAATCGGAACAGACCCGAACGATTCAAGTAAGCCGATAATCAACGATATTTACAGGTATGTGATTGACGAGGAGCCAGACCTTGACGATGAGGGCAATGTTCTTCGGATTAATGGTAAGCATAAGCGTGTCGGCTGTTTATCGGAGAAGATAGTGCATAAGTTAAAAATCGAAGGTGTGGCTACAACAAGGTTTGATTTTCTATTAAAGCCGCCGACAGCGGACGAGGTAGAGACTTATGAGGGCAACTACGAGACGATTATCCATTACGGCTTGGATAAGCTAAGAGAGCAGAAGCGCATGAATGCGTTAAAGAAGGACTAAGGGGGTGTAGAGATGAAGATAAGCCCGTCACTTTATACGGTAGCGGGGGCTTCAAAGGTGGCGACACTGGTGATAATCCTCCTAGCGCTGTATGTGTTTATCGTTTGGTTTGGGATACACCCGCTAGATGTATTGCTTATCGGCTTAGATAAGTTTACGCGGCTTGTAGGTCGTAGGGTAAACAGGCTTGACGAGCGGTATAAGCGAAATGTCGAAGTAGGTAAGCTTAGGGACGGAAGCAACTCGGTTAAGCTTTATAAGTTTATGAACGACTTAACGATAGACTTAGGGTATAAGCGAAAGGGTGTAACGCCATACGAGTTGATGCTGTTTATTCTAGTCATATCGGTAGTGGTATCGCTCTTAATCGGGGAGCTGATATTCAGAAGTCTCCTGCTTTCGTTTTTAGCGTTTATACCTGTGCTTTTGTCGGTGTGTTGCATCCTTTATACGAAGGCAAATATCTCGCATGATAGCCGAATCGAGGCAGTTATCTTAGCGGAGAACATAATTTCTGCGAATATCGACCGAGGCGTGGTTGTTGCGATAAGGACAAACATCGAGTCGATGCCGATAAGTATTAAGTCCGAGTTTACGAAGTTTTTAGACAGGGTAGAGACGCAGAACTACTACATCGAGACAGCACTACTAGAGTTAGGCGCGTCACTTGGTTCTATATCGGACGATTTTATCAGTAAGTGTATCACCTTTGAGCTTGAGGAAGAGGCTGGTTTAGCTGGTATCTTCAAGGATGTGGTCGAGGTAAATAACATAAAGACCGAGCTTAGAATCGACATGAAGCACAAGTTCGAGGCAGTGACTTTCGACTTTATCATAAGTGCTACGATGGTGTTTGTGTTTTTAATCGGTGCGATAGCGATATATCCGATTTTGCAAAGATTTTATTTCCGAATGATAGTAGGACAGCTTCTTCTCCTAGTAGATTTCATGCTTGTGGTGTTTGAGTTTGTCTACATCACTTATCTTAGAGCAAAAGAGGTGTAAGTATGTGGCAGTTTTTAATACCCCTAGCAACAGCCGAGGGATTTGGCGGCAAGATAGACGGTGGAGAAGTCGGCAGGGCAGTAGAGAAGGTAACGCCGAAGGGTTATAACTACGAGTTCTTTGATACGAGCATAATGCGGCAGTATAGCACTTATTTACAGGTGAAGGTCGCGCTAATCGTGCTTATCGTATTGCTTGGCTTTGTGATTATCACCCGTTTACTGGGAATCGGAAGTATTTTCGGAAGTGCTTTTGCAGAGAAGGCGGTAAGAGCGGAGAAGAGTAGCGTAGAGTCATTGCGGTCGCGAGACGCATTTGTTTTGCGGGCTAACAAGGCGATGGACGCTATTACGCGAGCGGTTTACGGGAGAGGCATACGAGTTTCCAAAGAGAAGCTATCGTATATGCAGTATAACCTAGAGCGTGCGGGGGTTCGGATAGCGGGTGGCTACCGATATATGAAGCCAGACGAGTTTAACGCGCTTTGTACGCTAGGTATGGCGATAATGATGCTGGTAGGGGTGCTGATTGCGGCGTTTATCAACATCATCCTCGGTGGAATGATATTTGCGCTTGCGATAATCGTGTTTAGCGTAGCACCGATGTTGATTGTGCGGTCGATAGTCGCGGCGAAGGACGAAGTGATAAAGAACGAGTTTCCAGACTTGTATCTGATGGTGCATTACGAGCTGATGGCAGACAGTGGCACGCCGCTTGCGAGAACTTTCCAGTCGTATAAGAGAATTGCTCGGTCGGATGAGATGAAGCAGTTTGTGAGCGAGAGCATAAACTTAATGGACACATATGGCGAGTTTGACGCGACAGAGCATATAGCGTCACGGTATCGGGAGATACAGGATGTGACGAGGCTTATGCGTTTAATTAGGCAACAGGGCGAGGGCGGTGACATAAAGCCAGAGCTTATGGGCTTTCGGAAACAGGTCATAGATGCAAAGCGGTATACGATAGGCAAGCGAGTAGATAGGCTAATCATGATGGCGAGGGGTTCACTGTTTTTGTTAAATATCCCTTTGATGCAGGCAATTTTAAGCGGTGTGCTTGCAGTCGTAGGGTTTGGTGGGACGAGTCCGATGTAAGGTTATCAGAAAGTAATTTTCGGTACCGAGACGTATACCGAGTATGTTTTCGGTCGTGAAATTAAAGTGAAAGGAGGAATATCCAATGGGAAAGGGAGCTGTAAAGACGATGACCACGATAGGTGCGGTTGTCGCATGTGTTATGCTTCTTGCTTTCGGACTGAATGTAATCCTTCCGAACACGGTTGCGGGCGTTATCAATGCGCTTGAGAACGGTCTTAGAAACGCTACGGGTGTCACGATTGACATCAACGGCGATAACAAGGCTGGTGAGCGCACGAACAAAGCGGTCGTGAACGGTGCGAACGATGCGGCGGCAAAGGGCGCAAAGGTCGGCGGCTTTAGCAAGATGCAGGAAGAGAACAACGGTAGATAAGTAATAGCCGTTGTGCTGGGGCAGGACGCCTAACACCTACATACGGGCGTTAGGTGTCCTGCTTTTTGATTAGAGTTAGGAGACTTGTATGACAGGGACAGTAAAGAGTATCTTCAAGACGCTGGTGAAAGTACCCGTTACCATCATTGTAGCGTATTTCATTATAAATCTCGTGTTGTTTTCTTACTTTTATTTTAGGTTTGCGGGGGTATCGTATGTTGTAATGCAGACAGCGATGGAGAATAACTACATTCCCGAGACAGAGGATAAGATAATAAAGCAGGCGATACGGGACATCGTTTATCACAAGGATGAGAACGGAGTGGAGTATCCGAGTTCGGTGATACGGGCGAGCGGGGTAGATAGTCAAGGAAATGACGCTTCTGCTCACATTATCTACAATAACGGAAACAAGCGTATGCAGTATGGTTCAAAGCTAACGATAGGAGTGCATTATACTTATCAGTGGATATTTCCGTTAATGCCATCCGAGTGGGGACAGCGACCGATGCAGTCTGGGACGGAGATAAATGACGCTTCGTTTTACGGTAATAATGGTTCTTCGGACTTGCGTGACGGTGCAAGTAACATGTCGGACGGGGAGCTAGAGGCGATTCGTAACGATAGTAAGCACAAGGTAGCAATTCCTATCGACATAACCTATACAGTGCCAGCGTTGCAGTATTATTCTGATTTAGAGTAAGTTACGGGGGTACTGGTAAATGGTAAAATCAGTATTTAAGTGGCTTGGTTTATCTATCATCATTCCGATATTTGCTATGCTTTTGGTAGAGATGGCGAATATTGCAATGAATGCGCCAAAGTTTAAGTCGTTAGCCCAGCTTACGCTACAGCAGTCGTGTCAGTATTTTGCGCAGGAGACATATAAGACCGACACGAGCGGGTTTGTGGGAAACGCGCATCAGCTTGTAGGAGCGGGTGGACAGAGGGACGGCGCTCTGGACGGAAACTTCTATCATGCGACTTCTTCACAGCAGGCGTATGACAAGCTGTATCGGAATAGTCCAGAGTTTAGTCGGTTTTATACGGCAGTAGCGCGGAATAAGTGGAAGAGGCTAGACCTGTTAGCGTATGAGTTTGGGTTTAGCGGAGCGCCGCAACCCGTACCATCGGACGCTTCGATGGCGAAGTATTATTCAGACGCTATGCTAACGCCGTTAAATATTGGAGTAGCGTATATTGATAGGGAGACGGTAAAGGACATCTTTCGGTGGGAGTTTGTAGCGGCGCTAACGAACGACAGGCAGGAGATGATACAGGTAGTAGGTAACAATTCAGCAGATAACTACGCTTTGTTTAGCGGAATGCGTATCTACTACAATACTATTAAGGTTACGGGGATAGATTACAAGGTTTATGACCTTAGAAATCAGTTTGACAAGAAGCGTTTCAAGGAATTAACGAATATGGACGCAGACACGCTGGCGGCGGGAATGTCTGGAAACGATGAGCGAAATTATGTAATCGTAGCTACGCTAAACTACTCAATGAGGGTAGGTTACGAGGGTTTAACGCCGATAAAGCGAATCTTTAAGTGGGCGATGAATGTGTATTATAACAACGACCGCTCAACGGAGGACACTTCACAGTATGTAAGCGTAGGAAGGCGCGGTAGTTCGTGGGATGATAGCTTTGAGGACAGAGATAAGGACACGACTCTAAGCAAGGCAGGCGCTAGGAACGAGGATGCGTCAGAGAATCGCGGGGACAACTTTAATAACATCGGGGACAAGACATATAGTAGCCGAGTAGTTTATTACATCATAAGATGAGAGGGGTTTTATATGGCGTTATTTGATTTTTTGAAGAGGAAGCCAAAAGAGCCAGAGATACCGCCAGAGCCGATTAACTCTAGTTTGGTTTTGGTTCTGCCGTCACACAAGGACGGGTTGATTTCGTATCTTGACGAGCATGGTATTCCGATAGAGATGGCGATATATAGCCTAGAGGATGTGCAGTATAGTTTAATGGCACCTTCGGAGTATCACAGGAGAGTCGTGATAGTAGACGATGGGGAGTGGGATTTCAAAGACCAGTTCAATGTCGAGCAGTTAATGGGAGTTATGGAGCTGGTAAACAATGTGGATGTAGACGCTACAATCTTTTATACAGACAGGACGCTTTCAAAGGCGATAAGTCGCAAGTTAAAAGATATAAAGAGTAACGGTGGTGCAGAGGTTACGGTGGATATGGCGCAGTACGAGTCGATGGTAGCGGTGTATCGTCATATAGCGCAGTATAACGAGGTGTATCACGGGGATGGAGTAGATGATACTGACACGCATAACAGTTTAGAGTATTGTTTGCCGAGGCGTTTAGAGAAGTTTGACGCAAAGCAGATACGGGATTACAAGGATAAGGCGGTAATATCCCGTTTATCGGAGGGGGAAGAGGCAGGGGATAGCCTTTCGAGGTTTGATGTAAAGGTTTAAGAGGTTTTGCGGGCTAAGATACGGAGTAGGGCGAGGGAGAAAATCCCCTCGCCCGTTTTGTGGAAGTAGGTACTTAGAGTTTCTAACAGTAGAAATCAAGTTTCCGTATACCGTTTCTTAAATAACTCAAGTTCGTAGCAGTACACAAGGATATATCACAGTGTAAGTTTTAATGAAATTTTCTGGTTACTTTTGAAAGGAGTAAGAAGGCATGAGCATGAATGTGGTTTGCTTAGACGAGGGAGCATCGAGTTCGAGATACGCGGTGAACAGCGGGGCGGTAAAGGTCTATCCGAATAACGCGCGTTTAATCGAGGAGGATACGGTGGTAAGCCTTGTGCCGAATTCGGACGATGTGCTGGACAATCTTGACATCACGATTACGAAAACGAGCGGGGAGAGTCGATATTTCCCGCAGAGGGTGCTTCTTGGCAGTTTAGCGGAGCGGTTTAGCCGTTCAAACACGCGCCCGTCTATGAACGCGAATAAGTGCAAGCAGAAGCTAACATATATCACGGTGTTGCTCGGCACGGCGCTTGGATGCTTAGACGCGGGTATCGGCGGTGAGGAAGTGTCGCTTATTATGAATCTGCCGCCTGTAGAGCTTACGGACGACAATGTAAACTATGTTAAGAGCGAGCTTCTTGGCGCGTTTAGCGTAAAGTTCCATAAGCTTGAGAAGGAGATTTCGTTTACGGTAACGGATGTGGTTGTTAAGCCAGAGGGTGTGTCGGCATCTGTAGCGTTCTTTTATAACAAAGACGCATCGCCTAGGGTAACGATGGCAGACTATTCAACTGGCTATGTGCTTGTGGTGGACATTGGCGCGTCAACCTCGGATTTAGCGCTCTTAAAGGACAAGAAGTTTATCGAGAGAACGGGGCAGACCTATAAGCTCGGCGGTAATACGCTTAGAGACAAGGTTAGGTCAAAGATTAAAGAGGTTTCGGGACTTGAGGTAACGGACGAGGCGGTAGAGACTTTGCTTTCGGAGGGCAGGCTTCCTTACGGCAACAGCTACAGAGACATGAGTAAGGAGCTGGTAGCCGCGAAGAGAGAGTTTGCGGACGAGCTGTATGACAGCATCGACAGTTACTTTACGACCGTGGGTGTCGGTATTTCGAGTATCAAGGCAGTGTTTGTCTGCGGTGGCGGCTCAATGGAGAGTAGCTATTTTGACGAGAAAGAGAATAAAGAGGTAAAGACCTCTGAACCCGTCAGCAAGTATCTGTTAGAGCGTTTGCAGGAAGTCTGTGACAGCGTAGATGTGGTGAGTTATCCAGACGGCAACCCGCGTATGGCAAACATCATCGGTACTATCTTAATCGGCAACGCATATAGGGCGAAGAAGGCGGCAAAGAAAGCGTAAGAGCTAGGGGAGGTTGGTATGCTAAAGGCGATAGTAGCCGTAGGTAAGAGTTCTGTGGTACGGCTTCGTGACGCAGTAGCCTATCGAGCCATAAGTCCAAGCGAGGTAACGCGCTATCTTGAGAGTTTATCGGGGATTGACATTGTAATTTACGAAGAGCCGAGTAGAGAGGCGCTAGATAGTATCGTGGGGACAGAAGTTCCGATAGCGGTGCTTGATAGCGTAGGTAATTCGGGGGTCGAATCGCTGTGCGTAGAGCGTGGATACGCTTATACGCACAGCGTAGCTGACTTGCAGGACGCGATAGAGAGTTTAACGGGGAAGAGCGTAGCGACCCATGTTCGTGACGAGAGAGAGATTGTAGAGGAAGATAGCCTAGACGATGACATTGTAGGGCTGTTCACAGAGGGTGACGCAGAGGATACAGAGGTCACAGAGAAGCGTCACAGCATGAATGCGGGTACGATAAGCAGTGTGCTGAATGTGAATCAGTATACGGCGGGTGACACCGAGGATAGCGACCAAGTAGAGGTGGTTATCACTTCCAAGGCAGGGCTTACGGCTACTTCGAGAGACGATGAGAGTTTACTGGATAGCGAGGCAGAAGAGGCAGAGGAAGAGGATAGCGGTAACGCAGAGCGTGTAGCCGAGCTTTTAAGCGAGATTGATAGCCTAAAGAGCCAGTTAAGTGCTTCTTACGAGACGATAGAGAGCCTAAGTAGCGAGAGGGAGTCAGTAGAGTCCGAGTATCGAGACATAAAGGCACGGGTCGAGAAACTGCTTCTTGACACGAAAGTAACCGAGGTCGTGATAGGCGGGACTGACATTGAGGACTACGAGCAAAAGATAGCAGATTTAGAGAGCGAGCTAGATAATCTTAGGTTGCAGGCAGTCGAGGTCGAAGAGTTAAAGCGTGGCTTATCGGAGCTTACGGAGAAGGTAGCGTTAAAGGAGCGGGAAGAGGTTGCGCTTCGGCAGGAGATAGAGACGCTTCGTGATAACAGCGAGGCAGAGGGGCTTAAGGTAGCGGTAGCCGACAGTTTATCGGATAGAGAAACGGTCGCTGGGCTACTTAGGGACGCGGTAGAGGCATTAACGCGGTATGAGCGAGAGGCAGAGAGCCTAAAGAGTAACGCGAGAGAGGCTTCGGAGTATGCAAAGGAGTTAAAGGGCAGTGCGGACGCATTAAGAACCGAGATAAGCACGCTACGGGGGATAGTGTCAGAGAAAGAGCATCGTCTGGTAGAGCAGGGAGAAGAGAGTGAGAGACGGATTTCTGCTTTAACGGCGTCACGGGACAGCTTAAATCGTGAAGTAAATCGCCTAAAGGGAGAGCTATCGGGGAGTAGCAGTTTAAGAGAGCGCCTAGAGGCGACAGAGAGTGCGTTAAAGACACGGGATAGTGAGGTAGCTTCTTTACGGGGGCAGTTGTCGAGCGGTATTAAAGAGTTAAACATAAAGTTCCGTTATGGCGGGAGAGCATCACTTATACCCGTGTTTGGCGGTAGCAGTTCTGGAATTACGGCTACGGCGGTAACAATAGCAAAGCAGTTAAAGGGACGGACGCTTTTAATCGACTTAGACATAGTATCTCCGAAGGTAGACAGTTACTTAGGCGTAAATCCGATAAAGAGCGGGTTAGACATTCAGAATCAGCTACTTCGGACAGGTCTTGGAAGCTATTTAGAGCGAGGTCTTGACTATTTCATAGCAAATAAGCGCGAGATAATCACGAAAATCACGAAGAGGACGGACGGGACAGCGCTGGACTACTTAAGCGGGCTGTATACGAGTGTAAGTGCGGATAAGTTTATCACGAACGACTTAGGTCGGTTACTGGATTATCTAGGCGGGGATTACGACTATATTGTTTGTGATTTAGGGAAGATAGCAGGGAACGAAGTGCAGAATCAGATAATCGGGAGTGTATGCGCAGGAAGTGGAATATCGGTATGCGTATCTCAAAATGATAAGTCTGACGCGCGGAGTTTAGCATTACGGATAAGCGGACTTAGCTTGCGGGGTAAGCTCATGTGGGTCTTAAACTTCGCAAGAAGCCGAGAGATGGACGGAATCACGAGTAAGTGTGTAGGGAAATCGAAGTATGCGTATATGATGTTTGACGCAGAGGGATTTGGAGCGAGGCAGACGCTAGACATGTTAAACGGGAATCGCGAAGCGGTAGCGGAGTTAGTGCGTGAGGTATCGCGGGAGGCAATGAGATGATAACGAAGGTAAAGCTAGGGGCTACGATAGCGTTTGACTTAGAGCATGAGCGGGACATCGTAGCATTGCTTGACGATTTACGGCAGAGTCATAAGCTTGGGGAGTATATATCGCATACGATACGGTATGCGGTAGAGCATCAAGAGGATTTTGAGAAAGAGACAAAGGTTTACGCGCGGCTCGGGGTGTCAAATCGGAGGAAGGAGTTCTTTGATAAGGCAGAGCAGTCGCTTAGAATCATAGCGGAGCGTGTAAACGAGATATATCGGGTTACGAATAACTTAAAGGCGCTGGCGCAGTTTAACAAGAAGCTCGGGCTACTGGAGCGGGTGGACTCGGCATATATGGCACAGTTTATTGTGCAGAAGCAGATAAACGACCTTTGCAGGATACTGGGGGTCAACAGCCTAGAGAGTAAGTTCGCGTCAAACAAGCTTCACGACATAAATAACGACATAGACAGCGTGATAGAGTTTATCATCACCTACTATGACGGGATAGTAAGCGAGATACGGGAGAGTGTCGAGGAAGCGAAGAGCCGAGAGAGAGTCAGTGCAAGCGATAGTGCGGCAGAGATAGCGGAGTTAAAGGAACAGCTTCGGCGCTTAACGGAGAGTAGCTATCTAAAGGGCGTAGAGGAATCGGCTACAGAGGCTAAGAGAGAGGCAGTCGCAGAAAGCGAGACAGCCGTGCCGAGTGAGCCGCCAGCAGAGTTTGCGGTAGGCGAGAGTGCCGATTTAGCAGGCATAGCGGATTTAGTCGGGGATATATAAGGCGAGAGCGGTAGAGGGGCTTTACGGGGCTTCTCGTGGGTCTGGGGGCGAGAGAGGATAGCATGGACGAGAGGATAGCATTGGCGTTTAACGAGGACGAGCGGGAGCTGTTAGAGCGGGCGTATGCCGAGGCAGAGGTAAGCGAGGCAGAGCGGGATAGCGAGATGCTAGGGCTTTCGGAGGATAGGCTTTCTGGTAAGCTAAGGGAAAAGCTAATCCTAGACCTTGCACGGCTACTGGGCTATGGGGAGAGTAGTAGTCTAAAAGAGGACAGCCTTTACAAAGCGGTCGTGAGTTTATCGGAGAGGGAGCTTCCGATTCCCGATAGTGTCTTTCGGGCGCTTGATGGAAGGGTAGGTAAGCTCCGTGAACAGGTAATTGGGGAGCTTGAAACGCTCGGGCATTTCTTGCTTGACGATAAGAGCTATTCGCCTGTAATAGACGGTTTTCGGGACGGGATATATACGGCAGGGCTGGATACGGTAGTCCAGTGGTTTGACATCTACATGGTGAGCGTAGAGGCATTTAATTTCTTAACTTCAAACGGGGCTGTAAAGGTAACGGATAGAGTTCCGAATATAGCAGAGAGCGTGTTTCGGGAGCGTTTAATTGTGCGGAGAGCGGATGGGACGGTACGGCTTGCGACAAAGCAAGAGGTTAAGAAGATGCCAGTCGGGGTCGTAAAAGAGAAGATTCACCTTTTACCAGAGGAGAAAGAGCATGGTGTGTTGCTTTCCGCATGGGTAACTACGGGAGACAACAAGTATCTAAAGGCAGTGTATCCGAGTATTAAGGTTCGGGGCAAGGGAGTTCCGAATCTTAAAGAGGTTTTAAGCGAGCATTTGCAGGATATACGGAAGGCTCTTCGGTATATCGTGAGTTACGAGTTTTCGCATGAGGATATACGGGTCTTAATCGACACGCCAAAGGAAGTCGTTTATCTTGACAGCGCAGAGGACGAGCTTTTGGATAACGGGAAGATTATCGAGATGTTAAAAGCGGTAAAGAAGGGTACAGACCCAGATTACGGGTCGGAGTACGAGAAGATAGCGTTTAATATCGCGCGGGACGCTTTGTCAAGGAAGTCGTATTGTTTAACGGAGAAGCAGTCGAAGATAATCGAGAGTGTTTACGAGAAGCTACAGGGAGCGGGGACAGAGAAGAAGAAAGCGGACAGTGAACAGGTAGCTAAGGCGAAAGAGGTCTTAGAGGAGCTTGATAAGCGGGAGACGCTTTCTGGAAAGGCGCCGAGTAGTTATGCTATAATGGTTCGGGACATAGCGGGACGCATGGCGAAGGGGCTAAAGTGTTCGGAGAAGCAGATAGCGGTAGTTGATAAGTTTTACGCGGGTTTTAAGAAGCGTAAAGACGAGAACGAGGCTGTTTCTCCGAGTAAAGACGGGAGTAAGAAAGTAGATAGCGTTTCAAAGAAGAGCGAAGAGAGTAGTGCAGGAAATACCGGCTCGGTTTGGGATGTCTATATGAATTTAGACGCGGCATTTGGAGGGTAAGAGGAAAGATGGGGTTAGGAATACTTGTTGCGAGGGATGACAACGATAGGTGGTCGTTTATCCTAAGCGATAGGCTTGAAACGCTTAACGGAATTTATGAGACGATGCAGGATAAGAGTAAGCGGGTTATGAAGGTCGTGCCTGTCGGAGATGATGCCGAGCTAGACAGGCTAAGACGAGATAAGGAATATCTAAACGAGTGGCTGAACTACTCAAGATAAGGTCTGACTTTACAGACTACTATGACGCGCCCTGTTCGGCAGAGGGTGGTATAGGGAAAGAGGTAGTTTACGAGCGGTATCGTGTAAAGCGGACGCGGATAGCGGATTTGCAGGAGCTTAGATTCCTTGGAATCAGAACGATAGATATAAAGCCAGTTTCAAAGGTACTACTCAATCGAGATGATAGAGTTTGCGTTTATACGGATTTGACTGCGCACGGGAGAGAGGGAGTAATCAGCGTAACCTACAACGAAGCAGTAGAGATGTATCACAATAGGCTTTGTAGTACGGTAAACTGGCTAGGGTACGGGTATATCTACAAGTATATACAGGTAGGTACACGAAGGTTTTGGATAACGACCGATAGAAGTGGTAATGTTCTTGGGATGCGGGAGATGGAGTCGGGTTATAGCCTAATACAGCTACCGATATACAGTATAGACTACATAAGTGTAGGCGGGGTGCAGACGGCGGTTGAGTTTAACACAGTGCAGAGGCTATCGGACGCGAGAATGGAGTTTATCCTGCCGTCTGCGGATGTTCGGGAATTGGTTTACGCTTATTTAACGAGAGGGAAGTAAAGCATGGCGAAGTTAGACATAGGGCAGGCGGTTTATAAGTTTCTTTCGGACAAGGAGTTCCGTGCGATAGAGGTCAATAGGGAAGAGGATACGCGGTTTGGAAAGATATATTCCTGTGGTATACAGGTATACGAGCATGGGGATTCTTCGGCAATCTTAAAGCGTAACGAGGTATCTGGAGAGATTAGCCACTTTACGGGAGATAAGATAGACTTGCGAGAGGAGTTATCAAAGTATGTAAAGCGTGCTAAAGTAGGAAAGGGAGTTTTAGAGGTTTATGACGACTTTTGCGCGTGCAGAAAGGTCTTAATCCCGTTTAAGCCAAGCCTTCCCGTAGACATAAAAATTTATGTCGAGGAGACTAAAGGGAAAGCTGTTATGCGTAGGGTTCGCGGAAAGATTGCTTCTGTAAAAGCGATTCTTGAGACGGTAGAGACAGGGGGCAAGAAGGTTTTAACTTTCAAGGAGACTCTGATTTGTGAGTGCGGGAGTAGTTCTACAAAGAGCGGGACGCTAGCCACGGTAGCGATTTACGAGTATGGGAAGCGGTATCACATAACGGTCGGTTTAAGCGTGAAGCCTACGAGACTTGGAAAAGGCGAGGCGTTAAGTATGACGGAGTTCGGGTATTTTAGACCGATTAAGCTGACGCTTGGGGGTAAAGAGGTCTTAATAGACGGAAACGGGGTATATGATACAGAGTATACGGTTTTAGCCGAGTTTACGCCAAAGGGTCTGGTAAAGACGAGTGAGTTAGCTGGAGAGGACAGGAAGTTTATCGAGGAGCTTGTGAGTTATATTGCGCCGATGAGAAAGCTGATTGCGCCAGCGGGGTCGGTTTCGCCGTTTAAGGTAACGCTACTGGACAAGTAAGTGAGTAGGTAGTATGGACGCTATTAATACCAAGAGAGAACAGCTTCATGCGATAGTTGACTTATCCTTTTTCTACCATCTAGTTTATTTTAGACTACAGAGTAGGCGTATTTCCCCGATTTATAGAAAAGTGAACGGAGTGCAGGACAACTTATCCTATCACTATTATCTATCTCATACGGTAGAGGGCATTATCCGCTCGGTAAAAGAGAGGGCTAATAACATAGGCGTAGCTAGTCTTTCTGATGTAACGGTTTCGATAGCGTTTGACAAGAAGAATGCAAGGAAACTTGAGGATGCGAATTATAAAGCGAAGCGTAGGCATACGCTAAGTGAGTTCGACCACTGGAACCAGAATCGTCTTGCGGATTATTTTAGAGATTTAGGATACGGTTCATATGTAAAAGAAGGCTTAGAAGCCGATGACTTGATTCATACGCTGTCTAAGAAGTCCAGAGGGCTGTTTAAGCACACTTTTATCTACACAGGTGACAAGGATATGTTGATAAATGTGGACGACAGGACAAGTGTGGTGTATGATAATCAGTGGGATGACAAGATTTTGGTGACAACTGGGAATTTTGAGGCTTTCTGCTCAAAGAAGTTTAAGTGCTTAATGCCGTATAATTCGATACTGCTTTATTTATCTACGGTCGGAGACAGAAGTGACGGAATTGCTGGGATAGAGCAGTTCGGGAATGTTTCGTTTAGCAAGTTTATCAAGAGACTTTCACAAGATGGCGTTGATTTCAAGAGGTTATCGGATAAGAACGCAGTAAGAGAGGTTTTAGCGCGGTATTTTAGTGGTGACGCTCTTAAACAAGGGCTTAGTAGCTTAGAGTTAGCGGCTTATCGGGATTCAGAGCTTTCATTAGAGGTTAAGCCGACAACTGCTAGTGAGAGAGAGCGTGGTTATGCTTGGTACGGTATCAAGTATCGTTAAAGGGAGTAGGTATGCAGGATAGTTTAGAGAGTAAGGCGGTATCAAATCCGTATTACGCAAAGGATACGCTTAGACGGATGAACCGTAAGTTAAAGGTCAACTTAATCATAGACTTTGACGGGCTATTGGATTATTTTGACAGGTTACGGCACGGTAGCCTAGATAGTAAGATACAGACGGTTGGAAATCGGCATATCAATAACACGCTAAAGTATTATATTAGCAAAGAGATAGAGCAGACGATGACTCGCATACGGCAGTCGTGTTGGAAGCGGTTTAAGCGCAAGGTAAACATAACGGTGTCGGTTTGTTTTGATGCTAGCGATAACGGGTCGATATTATCAACAAACTTCCGTGAAGTTCGGAAGGCTCGTATGGATGATAAACTTAGGGAGCGCAGAGAAGAGTTTGTCGAGTATTTTAAGAGCCTAGGCTACGGGATTTATCAGAAGAGCGGGTATAACGCAGATGATTTAATCTATTCGATTGTCAAAGACATGGGGTTAATCTTCGATGAGAGCGTGATTCTAACAGATGACGCGAATCTCTGGAGGCTTTGCAGTCGTAATGTGAGGTTTATGTTCCGTTTTCCCGACCTTACGAAGAGAGTGTTTGATAATAACCTATATAGGGCTTGTCTCCGTAGGTACGGTTATCCGATACCGTACAACGCTCTATTGCTTTATTTCTGTTTGTGCGGGGACAAGGCAAGGAAGCTGACGGGAGCAGGGTTTTCAAACGAAGAGTTCTATGTATTTTTAGAGGAAGCGATACGGGACGGGGCGAAAGTCGAGAGTTTAAGCGTAGAGAGTGCAGTTGAGGCAGTGCTACGGGACAAGTTAAGCGGGGAAAAGCTTGAGAGTGCATTAAAGGTGCTAGAGTCCGAGCGGTATTTCTACACGAAGCTACAGATTTTCAGAGTAGCGTCACCTTGGGAGAGGCGCAAGGAAGTTTATCTTGAGCATGGGTTTGAGGATTGCGCTTGCTTTAGGGACTTGTACGCTACAACGCAGTATCTAAAAAGAAAAGAGGAGGAGACTGGGGGATGATTTCGGTAGATGACGCGGGTCTTTCGTATGATGAGTGTCTAGCGCTCGGGTTTCCGAGGGAAGTAGTGAATGGAGCGATATGGACTCTAAATATGGCGATAGGTAAGGGTTTAGGGGCGCTTACAGTAACGAAGGTAAGTGAGATATTGCTTGAGTCGGGGAATCAGAATGCTACGAACGAGAGATTTGTGCAGATGGTGAACTATTTAGTTCGGATTAAGCTGTCTGCGAGGGATATAGAGCTTGCTGACGCGTTTCGGTCGGTAACTGGGAGAAGGAATCAGCTTAGTAGTGGGACGGCTGTTAGAGTATTGGCGTCCCACTATCGTTATATGTATAAGCATTTCGGTTTGTGCGGTGATAAAGTAGGTGATTTAGCAGAGCGCATATCGAATAGTCAGCTCCCTAAGAGTAATGTTACCGTTTTATCAGCGAAAGCGATAGTCGATAAGATACCAGCAGACTCAAAGTTTTGTATTTACAATTCAAGTCGGTATTTAGGTGCAGAGCGGTATTATGATGTGATTCGGGTCGGTAGAGCAGACAGTGACTTAGCTAGTACAAGGAAGCCAGTCTTAACGAAGGAAGAGGTGCAGGGTAGAGGGAATGTAATCTATGTTGCAGAGGGTGTCGGGAAGTTAATGACTGGAAAGATGACGCGGCAGGAGAGTGACGGTACGCTAAGAGACGCAGAGATACAGTATATCCGAATAGATAACAGGTTTGTTAGGCTGTTATCTCGATATGTGATAGTAGCGTCCACGAGGAAGCCAGCGAGTCAGTGCGGTATGAATGCGGTAATGGGGGCAGGCGGCAGTGTTATCTATGTTTACGCGGTGAGTAAGAACAATTTCGAGAGTAATCGTGTAAATTTGCGTGACGGGTCTTTAAGGGTTTATGCGTATGGGTTTACGCCGAAGCGGTTAAGGACAGATTTAGCGAGTGTAACGAACTATATCTATCGGGAGTGTAGCGGAGTGCGGGTAGTTAGCTTCACGCCAGACTATGATTTCAAGGTAGAGTTTTTACCCGTAGTTACGCAAGCGCAGAGTGCAGAGAGTGAGCTGTTAGTGCAGTTCGATAGCAAGTATTAAGAAAATAAACTGCGAGAACCTATAAGAAAAATCGGGTGTACTTATCAAAAATTTATAGGTTAAATGGAGTTAGACCAGCGGGTAAAATTTGCTATACTCTAGCAGTTTTTCAAACTTCAAAGAAAATAATTTTCTTTTAGGTCACGACTAGGCGGGGCTTAGAGATTTTAACAACTCTCTAAAATAGAGGAGATACCGGTATGGAAAATTGGGTAGGACTTAGGGCAAAAACGCCTATACCAGACACCAAAAAATCAGCCTCTTAAAAAGAGGGGGTTTGGGGGGTAGGGTTTTCGAGGGGGCAAGGGGGAGCGGGACTAGGCGGGAGCTTTGGGACGCTCCCCTATCGAATATTTGTTCGGCAGTGGGAATGGTTTATACGGCGATTTAGAAATCGCGAGAGGGATGAAAAGATGTATCGAATCGACAGTAAGGTAGATAAGCCAGACATCGGGTATTTGAGAGCGGCAGTAGAGCGAGCGGTAGTAAAGAGGGGAGTTCGGCTTGACGGGAAGGTGTTTGAGCTTCGGAAGTCGCTAAATTTCGATGTGAACGATAAGCTCCGTATCTTTCGGGGAGAGTATGGGCTTGAGAATCCGAACAGCCAGAGACAGCTTGAAAGTTGTTTATTACGGGTTTTAGGAGAGGAAGAACTTTCGGTATTACGAGATAAAGACGGGAAGCTAACGACAAAGAAAGAGTATTTAGAGCGTTTAGCGGATGAGGGAAATCGGCTTGCGTTAGACTTAATCGAGTATCGGTATGTAAAGAAGCGGGTAGAGACGATAGATAGCTTGCTGTTGCAGTGCGACAAATACGGTTTATTGCATCCAAACATAACGCTTGGGGACACAAGTCGCATAAACTACGAGAAGCCAGCGCTTATGAACATCCAGAAAGACATTTTGTGGGACATCATACGCCCGTATAAGGATGGGGCGAGTTTAATCAGCATAGACATTAAGAATCAAGAGCCTATGATTTTGATAAACTGGCTTGGGATAGAGTCACTAAAAGAGGCGTATCGAAAATATAACTGTGACCTGTATAGCGGGATTTTCGACTTAGTTTATGGGAGAATGCCGAGTGAGGAAGAGAGAGCGGAGTGTAAGGTAGCTTGGAACGCTTTAACTTACGGGACTTCCAAGAGGGCGTTAAAGGAGATGTGCCTGTTAATAGACGCAGACGAGATATATTCTTATTTTAACAAGATACCAGAGCTTAAATCCTATAGAAGTAAGTGTTACGCCTATGCAAACAACAAGATTCGGGCTTGCAAGACATATTTCGGAACGCCGCTTCGGGCAACGGCTAGACAGGTCGGGCAGTTAAGTCGGCAGTTAATGGATTATCCCGTGCAGGGGACAGGCTCGGATATATTGAGTTTATTGGTAAAGCATTTTGAGACAGAGGGTATAGCGGAGGGGCTTAGTTTATATTATACTAGGCACGATGAGTTAATTTTAGAGGCTAGTAAAGAGTATATGAGCGGGTTAAGTTCAGAGGAGCTTGAGGGACGGATGCGGGAAATCTTCCAGCATCAAGTAGACGACTGGGAACCCTTCCAGATAGAGGTGAGTGTTTTATGAGTTACTATACCAAGCCTTGTACACGAGCAAGTTTTTCGCGCATATAAATGAATCTGCAAATTAGGAGGAAACAGACATGAAGAATAAGCAGGACACCATCCGTATTTCGGCGCTGTCACTGATGCTTACGCTTGCGGCGGCGGGCGCGACATTTACGATGGGAGAGTTTGACGCATATGCGTCCACGATATTAAAGGTGAACAGGTCGTCTTTAGCGGCGGCGCAGACTCCTGCGGTGGCACAGCCGTCCAGTAACGCGCATTGGGAGTCGTCTGACGGCTACAACTGGAAATATCGCAGGGCAGATGGTAGCTATGCTACGGGCTGGGTACGCGATGAGGCAACGAACGACTGGTATTACATGGACGCGCAGGGTAACATGAAAACTGGTCTGATAAGTGACGGCGGCTATAGCTATCTCCTGTCGAATCAGCATGACGGAAGATACGGTCACATGATTCGTAACGGCGAGTCGTTTAACGGTCACACGATTAAGGCGTGGACGGCGGGTTCTGGAAATCCTGAGGGCGCTTTAATGGGAGATGCAGAGAACGACAGAGCGATAAAGGACAGTGGTAACTACTATGTCTACAACACGGCTTCGGGTACTTTGACTTATGTAGACAGCTTAGGAGGTAGCACCTCGTATAACACAGGAGTGCAGGAGACCCCGAAGCGAATTGAGGACATTCCGCCCGCAAATGTAGATACCGAGCAGGACGGAGCAATCACAAATCAGCGAGATTATATTGCAGAGATTGCGGATTATCTTAATGACCCAAATCGGGAGCTTGGGTTTGACCCAAGAGAGATACACGGAAGTCTACATTAAATTTAGTTTATTATAAGAGAGGTTATTGATGAAGATTAATAAGAAGCTGGCGGTCTTTGTTGCAGCTTTTACAGTAGTAGTCATTTTCGTGGTAGTGGCTGTATTTAGTCGTGGCGCACATGTGAATAAAAGCATTAAAGACAGCAAAGAAAGTGCAGATAATACAGCTTATTCAGCGTCTGAGACTTTGCCAGCGAGCACAGTAGAGAATGGGGACTCTTTTAATACAGATGAGCTTGATACTGGAGTAATAAAGTCGACCGCTGGGCTTGGCATGGGAGCATATAGCGAGAACCCTACTAGTACAGAAGTACCAGAGCCAGAGACCTATGCAGAGACAGACGCGGAGGGTAAAAATCTGACCGAGCCAGTACAGACTGTTCCAACTGTGGAGAAGGGTTTATCCGAGAGTGAGTATGGGAAGATAGCAGAGAGTGTACAACAGCAGAATAACGCTGTTATAAACGACACAAGTTCGGATGGTTCGATAGGTAAGGAAGTGGACGATGCCGTGAGCGCAATTCAAGCCGCAGAGCTTGACGAGTATAATAAAGCAATGAACTCTCCAGAGGCACAGCGCGAGCTTGAGACGGCAGTACTTCCAGACTAACAATTAGGAGTAGATAGGGTATGAAGTTAGGAAAACTGTTTAATAGGGTTTTACCCTTGATGCTTACGCTAACCTTGTTTGCTAGCCTTCCCGCTGTAACAGTTCAAGCGGCGGGAAGTTTAGGCGTGAATGCGGCTTCTGGCGGTAGCGTAGGGGCAGGTAACGACCCAAACTATGCGGCAAAGTTCCACGCATATCCGCAGAACCAAGGCATTAGAATGGCGATTGTGGATAAGGATGGTGAGCGTGTATCCAATGTAGTCGATATTGTAAACTATGTTCCGAGTAGCCTGTTGAACGCAGGCAGTTTTGGTGCTAATTCTGGTGTTGTTACAAATAGATACTCTGGTTCAGAGGCGGCAATCGCAAGTTATACGCAAAAGTTTATGGGATGGATTGGCTGGAAGAAAGAGGGGAGTAAGCGTGACTATTTCTCTTATTCTAATGGCTTAAAGACGGAACGCTACGGTAGTAATGCTTGGAGTTTAGGTGTAGAGTCGGGTGTTCCAGATAGACCTGGCAAGTATGGGGTATCAAAAACGATTATGATACCTCGCACAGCTTTTAACTTAAACCTACTCGACACAATTAGAAGAAGCGCAGAAGTACAGGGAAAAACGGTAGCAGAGGCAAAGCTTCGCGGATTGTCAGCAAGGATGACGATACCGTCAAGATTAAATGATGACGGTAATTTCATGCCAGGTGGTAAGTATTTGAAACACGCACTTGCCTACAATATAACTTATATGGACGGGTCGGAGAGCGAATATAATCTAGCCACTTATATGACCTACATGAGAGTGCCAAAGTACGACAACAAAGGGAATATAGCGGGTTCTGGGACAGAATACCTGTTTCAGCTCCTTCCAAATGCTCCTAGCGCCAATAAGATAGGTACAAAAAAGGCAGATGGAAGCACATACTGGATTTATGACGCAATGATTGAGAATAATTATAGCCTCATCGTTGAGCCAGTTTACTGGTATGTTCCAGAAATAGTAACAACAAACGCAAATAGAATCAATCAGACAGGCACGATTCATGAAAACTATATAGACGCGGTAACTTATGGAACTGCATCTTACATAGCACGATACGCATACGCGGAAATGAAGCTTGCTGGGTATAACGATGACTTAATTCACGACTGCTCCGTTGGACCTGACTGGGGAACGGGTTCACTCGGCATTACGACCATGATGGTCGATAAGGACGATACGAATTTAGGAGTTTATCAGTGCCAAGGGGCGCATACGATAGACTATACGCCTAATTCAAACTTGTGGAGCTTGTATTCGCTGGGTGCGAATAATAACGCGAAGGAGAACGGCTATTCGGTGTTTATCTTTAAGGGTGAGTTCTTTAAGCCGAAAACGCCAGCAACGCACACCTTTGATAGCAAGAACTTTGGTAGCAGTAGCGGAAACGGGTATCATAGAGCGCCAGCGCCAGACCCGAATAGCGACCCGCTAAGTGACCCAAGTCAAGACCCGAATCCGAATAAGAAGATAGTGAAGATATACGCTCGGAAGGCGGGCGCAAACTCGTTTATTTACGAGGATACGCAGATAAGAGTCAATACGGTGTCCCCGATTAAGATAGAGGACGAGGAAGAGTATACGGTAGATAACTGGTTCACATCGAATGTGGATAAGTTCCCGTCAAACGGAAACGGTTCAGCGGGTGTGAACGACTACGGTGCGATAAAGGGTTCAATTCCGAATAAGCAGACAGGCACGGGGACTACGACAACGAGCCTAGAAGATAACGATGTGCTTTATGTTAGACTTGTGTATGACCCTGTGTGGGTTGTAAAGGTTTATGAGGATGCAGACGGAAATCAGTTAAAGCCGACAACGATAGAGAAGATAAAGCGAGTGCCGAACTATAACGGCGGCGAGGGCGGGTTCATTATTGATAAGACCCGCACAACCGAGGGCGAGCCGTTTAATGGCTTGGACGGTGGAACGCCTTGGAGTAGCGTCATAACGAATACGAGCGGAAATGACGGTAACAGCGAGGTAATTCCAGTACCAGAGAGTCATCACACGATTTATATTCACTATACGGTGAGTAAGGTCGAGGAGACAGCGCCGTTAAAGCTCATGCAGAGTGAGATAGCGCACACTTTCCGTTTAACGGATTTGGCGGTAGCTAGAGAGATTAAGCACACATGGAACATTCCAGACGAGCATGGAATGATGCCAGAGCGGTCGCATTACGATGATGACGGTGATGAGCATATAGACCACTACGAGTGCCACTGGTATAGCACGATAGTGGATGCAGATTGGGCGTTTAATATCCGAAATAACTTTAACTACGGTGCGACCTCGTTTGTCGGAACGGATGGCGAGTTTAAGACGATAGAGACAGGACGGGTATCGGACGAGGGAAGTTCGAGAGCGCTAGGTTTTGTAGCAAGTAACGGATTGGCGCCGAATATGCAGTTTACGGTGTATCGAGATAAGGCGAAGGATAGGCTTACGGCGTATCCGAACGGTTTAATCAGCGGTTCTTCCAATCACCAGAATAACGAGGGTCTAATCAGTAAGATAGGCGTAGACAATGTGAACGCGGTTTATGGCGGCGGCAGACTACTGCCAGAGAGTTCTGCACAGTATGCGTTTAATGACTCATTTAAGACGCTTTATCAGTATGTAGGAAAGAACGACCCTATACGGAAGCGCAGGGTGCAGAACGATAGAGGACACTACCACGGACCAATAGGCTTAACTAGCTATACGGCATCGGAAGTTCCGAATCTTGCATATCTAAATGCGCTGTATAGTAGGGATAACAATGTAATCGCGTATGGATTTGTCGGAAACGCGGGTAAGGGTGCAGAGAAGTCAAGTGCTAACGCGGGGGCGTTTGGAATTTTCGGGCAGAACTATAACTTGCATAATAGCTACGCGGCAGACGGCAAGCAGTTTATCGAGTTTTTCCCGTATCACAAGATGTATTTCCAGAAGTCGGAAACATACGACCACAGTAGCGCAGGAAATGAGAGTGCGTTTATTACATCGAGTAACACGAGTTCGGTGCTAGACAACTTCTCTGTAGAGACAGGTGTTTATAACTCAAAGGGAAGCGATAACGCATACGGAATCAGCCTAGCTTCGGAGCAGTGGAGTATACACGAGCGAGCGAAGAAGGTACTTGAGGCAAACGGCATTAGACCTGCAACCGAAAACTTATTGCCAGGCGGTGCAACGATAGAACTTAGGTCTGCATCAACGGATAAGGCAAACACACCAGAGGTTTGGGTAGGCTTTAGGACGCTTCAAGTGAGTATACCTGACGAGTTAAAGGGAACTTTAGTCGGGACGGACAAAGATAGCGTAAAGACGACCTCGGTAGCAAAGGCAGACGGCGCAAAGTTCTATAACGACATGGTATCGACATTGGAGAAGTATCAAGTCGAGAAGTGGATAGACGATGGAATCCGTACAGCAGAGCCAGAGACAAAGGTATCGGGTATCAATCCCGTGCAGTCGTTTGGCGGTAACAACTTGCAGAACGGCGCAGACAGTAAGTATTACTTGAAGGTCGGAAGGACAGACGGTAACGGAGCGCAGATGTCGGTTGTAGATAAGCAGACGGCGACAGCGGGAACGAATACTGGAGTCTTTGAACAGCATGTTTATCGGGTTTACGGCGATTTAACGGGCGATGTGTTGCATAATGGCTTAAGGGTTGTCGTAACGAAGGACAGGCAGGAGATAGCTAGTACGAATATCACGAGCAGTGCGGACACAGGAGACGGATTGCTTGGAAACAGTGAGGTTCGTAATGTAAACGAGCGGACAAAGTTTGTAACGAACTTTGTGAAGTCTTTGGACAAAGCAAGGGGTAGTGATAGAAACGGAGTTCGTTGGTATTACGAGGCGCAGGACGGAATCGAGGTTGTGGAGACTTTAGGCAGGGCGCAACTTGGATTTACGGACGGAAACGGGAAGCCGAACAATCGGTCAGAGGTAGCGGATACAAAGCTGTCTGGAAAGCTTGAGAGCCACGGAGACATAATTTCGGGTGACAAGGATAAGACAAGGACAGTGCAGTATCGAATGAGTGCCGCGCCGATGGGAAGTGACAAAGCGTATTATATCGGCTCGTTTAACGGTATAGACATAACGGTGAGCGGGTTGAACGAGGCATTTAAGAGCCGGCTTTACTACATGAGTAACAATACGGTCATGGATTTGAACTAAGGTATCTGGAGGGGGTGAGGTTGAGAGGCTTCGCCCCTTTCGTTTTAAGAGATTTAAGAGAAGAGGAGCAAAAATGAGAAATAGAGCAATACGAGTTGTACTTGCCTCCGTACTTATGGCAGTATCGTGCAGTATGTTAGCATACGCAGAGCCAGTAAGCGAGGAGTATGATGTAACGGCGGCGAGTCCGATAGAGGTAATCGTTATGTCGGAAGATGCAGGGGCGGGGTTTAAGCTGACTGCGCCAAGCGGAGCGGTATATGACGGCAGTAACCTAGTAGGTCTTGACTTAAAGAGTAATACGGCGTTAGCGCGTAAGTATACGCTAGACGGCAAGGAGACGGGGACATGGAAGTTAGAGTTTGACAACGCGAATAACACGAATGTAGCGTTTATCGCGTCATCGGATATGAATGAGTTTAAGCTTGGGAAAGACGAGACGGTAGCGGATGACGCGGGGTCAAACTACCTGTATGCAGACATTTATGCGTCACAGGACGGGGATTTAATCATAAATGCGCACAGGTTAAGAAAGGGAATCGAGGATACGGGCGAGTTTCCGTATCAGTATAGTGTAGTAAGTGAGGGGAAAGAGTTAAAGAGCGGCAAGGGCAAAGGAAATTCGGATATAACGGTCGGAATGCGTGACTTAGAGGGCGTAGGGACAGGCGACTTAACTATCACGGTCAAGATACTGGACGACAGCGGAGAGGTTTATACGCAGGAATCGTCTTACTATTATGTAGCGAAAGCAGACGCATCGACAGCGGCGTATAAGGAAGTATCGTTGCAGGGGGATACCGCAGGGAGCGGTGAGAGTAGAGTCACCGAGGGCAGCATGAGTGACGATGGAAACACGATAACGGCTACGGATGCGGACGGCAATGTAATCGAGTATAAGAAGCTAGACGGCAAGATGACAGGTAACGGCTCGGATAAGGAAGCGCAGTATAGCGAGCGTAACAGTGAGAAAGAGGCAAAGACAGCAAAGACTATGCGGGTTATCAAGATAGTTTCGGCGATAGTGCTTCTATTATGCCTAGTAATCGTTCTCGGGACATACAGGGCGCATTTAATGGCAGAGAAAGAGCGGATGCGTGAGATGTTAGAGCGAGAGAAGGCGAGTAAGTATAGCGGTAAAGGCAAGGACGACAAGTAAGGAGCGGGCTTTTCGCTCCCAAGTAAGGGGCGGGGAAGCCGTTCCGAGTAAGCGGGGGTTTTTGACGATGAACCTAGAGGATAGGGCATACAGCTTATTAGATGGAATCGAGAGTAAGCTAACAGAAGAGGTTTACGATTACTACTGTGACAAGGTAGAGGACTGTGACGGGGATAGCGAGAGTTTAACGGCAGTTATCGAAGAGCTAAAGAGTGTTTGTGCAAAGGCACATAGCGCAAGTAAGAAGCTTTCGATGAGTGACCTAGAGGGAGCAGAGGTGGAAGATGGTTTAAGTCTAGACTCTGGGGATAGCGAAGAGAGTGCAGATGAAGAGAGCATAATTCCAGAGCCTCCGAAGAGAGAGGAGAGCGTTACAGCTACGGGAAAGCGTCTATTTAAGAGTGACCCTGTAGACAGTGTTTATGCGATGCTGGACGGCTGGATTAGTCGGCTTATGGCGAGTAAGGACGAAGAGGCAGACAAGACGCATGGATAAGGTCTTGTACAGTAACTTGGTAACACCTAGGCTTATTTTAACGCGGTATCGAAGCGACTATGCTCGTTATGTAGAAGAGTTTATGCGGCATGGGGATGACTTGCGCGCTATGGGCGGGGGAAGCGTTAAGGGGGAAGAAGTCGAGGCTATAGCCCGCGCCTATGTCAGAGATAATCAAGAGAGCTTTGATAAGCGTAGTAAGGACGGGGTTAGGCTTGCAATCGTGTGTGCGGTAACGCGGGAGTTTGTCGGGAATGTATCGGTGTATCGGAGAGGGGACTATTTAGAGCTTGGTTTCTGGGTAATGCCGTCCTATAGGCGGCGGCATTACGGGGAAGAGGTCATAAAGCTTCTCTCCGATATGCTTATCGAGAGAGGGTATCGCCTAGAGATACGGGCTTCTGGTTTATCGGTAGCATCGGGTCGTATTGCGGAGCGTGCAGGGTATCAGCGCGTAGGCGCTGTGCATGATAAGGAATTAAGTTTTGTCTTGTACAGGAGGGACGCATGAAGAAGGTTGTAAACGGGAAAGAGGTATCGGTCGATGTTGAACTCTTTGAGCTTGCGGAGGCGGGAAAGTTACGGAGAGACCTCGGGGAGAACAGTATAAACGGAGAGGTTTCTTCTGGGATTGAGGGTTTGGTTTCGGCGGTAACTGCCTATCGAGAGATATACTATTCATTTCCCTATCCGCTCTATGCGATTGAAGAGCCGATTAAGTATGTAGCGATTTCGGAGTGCCTTGTCGGGGTAAATGAAGAGTATTCTGGAAAGCTTGCGATAAAGGGTAACAGCCTAGTCATTAAGCTATCGGACGATTGCGGGGTTAGGTTTATCGGAAGCACTTACGACATTGTGCGTGACTTGTCTGGATTTGAGTTTGTTGACGAGTATCTGGACGATTATTCAGAGGATGCAGGGTGTGAAGAGTTTCTGTGGTGTGTGAACGCGATTTTAGAGGATGGAGACACGACAGACTTTTACGAGGTTTTTTATCCCGAGTTTTATGACGCTTGCGGCGACATAGAGACGCTTCTTCGAGAGTTAAAGACGATGCTGAACTTCCATAAAGTCGGAGCGACTATCGCAATCGAGAAGGGGACGCTCTTAGATGTCGGAACAGACGACATTTATCGCCTAGAGGCGTATGTAAAGGGCATTGAGGAGAGTGGTCTTGTCGAGACTAAGGATTTGGACGGAGAAGTTTATCAGATGAGCGGGGATTTGCCGCTATACTGGGTAAACTTCTATAAGAAGAGTCCGTATCTTGACAGTTCAGGGGATGCTCTACTGGATGACAGTGAGAACACGCTTTACGGGGAAGAGGAGAAGCTGTCTGTAGAGGAGTATGCGGGGCTAGGTAGCATCTTTAAGCAGATGATAAAGGCAGGGACATATGATAGGTCGGTAACTACTGTACAGGCGCGAGGAATCGTGAGAGGCGATTTAGTCTATTATGTGCTCGCTGGTAGGCTTTATCAGTGCAAGTTGCGGGAGTTTATGGACAGCAAAGAGATAGTGCTTATGGATACAGAGGGATTTGAGTATTTTCCCGACTATCTAAGCATTTACTCCTCTGATAACGAGTATTTGTATTTACTGATAGAGGGAGAGAACCGTCACGACATTGTGCGGCTTTCCTACGAGACAGGCGAGATAGAGCGTTGCAGGACATGGTTTACGGCAGAAGATTTTGATGAGTAAGGGGACAAGATGAGCGAGGGGGAGTTAAAGCAGTATATAGAGAAGTTAAACGGCAGTGAGGGCGTGTGTAGGATAAGCTGTATTAACGCGGCAGATGTGCGGTTAGTGCTTAGGCGCGGGAAGTGCGCGGTGATAATTGAGTTTATTCACAACAAGAATCACGAGCGGCTAGTGATACGGGGAGATTTAGAGACTATCACGCAAGAGGATATAGATAAGCGCATTGAAGAGCTTGAGGAAGAGCTAACGGCATTACAGAGCATAAACGCGGTAATAAGTAAGCCAAGCGGGAAAGCGATACGGGTCATGCTACGGTGGTCGGACGGGGAAGTGTGCGATGTGTCTGACTGGGACTATGAGAGTGTCGAGATACGGTTAAGCAAGGGGTGCTGTGCAAAAGTCCCCGTGTATTATAAGCACGCAGAGTTTATTCGTGATGAGAGCCTAGTTAGGCTACTGAAAGACTTTGATAGCTACAACTTTTGCCGACAGATAGGGGCTAGGTTAACAGGGAAAGACATCTACACAGAGCTATCGCAGAATATGCTAACGGTTTCCGACATAGAGGAGCTTGTAGTAAAGGATAAAGTCGGGAAGAAGTATCTAAAGAGTGTAGTATCTTTAAGAGACCTCGGGTATATCGGGATATTTAACTGGGTTATCGACTATGGGAAGCGAGAGGTCGAGGTAACGGTAAAAGGGGATAAGCTTTTGTCGGTAGCAGACGGGACGCTTTACAGTGATAGCGCACTTTGTAAGAGCCTTTGTAAGACGATGCAGGGTAGAGTTAAGGAGAGGCTATTCTGGGTAAATTAGCTGTTTCCTATGATTGATTGTAGAAGGAAGCAGGAATTATTTCTCGAATTTTTATATGTAGTTAAGGTTTTCATTAGGACGCATAGGGTTGAAGTATGATGCAGAAACTAAAGTTGACTACAGTAGCACAGCTACATGAGGGGAGTAACCGATGTCTAATTGAGTATATGGAAGCTTCTCGTAGTGATTACGGAAAAGCATTGCGAGAGACTTTCTATGCAATAAGGCATGGTGGCTTCAATAAGTCACAGTATGCTACTTATCTTCAAAATAAATACAAAATTGTTAGTCGAACTGCAAGTTCTATCATTTCCGATGCACAAGGAAGATTTAATGCTCTTAAAGAGCTAAAGGAGTATGAAAGGAAGCAGTTGGAGAGAAAGACTAAACATCTTGAGAGTATAGTCATTCCTAAGTTAGTTGAGAAACGGAATCAAAATTCAATTAAGCTTCGAGAAGGAGTAGCTGTTTCGTTGATGCAACAAAGGAATCTAAGGTTAAGAGTAGTTGCGAAGAAGTCAAAGTTAAACAGGCTGAAACAGAAACTAAAAGCACTAGAGTACCAATTAAAATCTGGAAGGTTAAAGATTTGTTTCGGTACGAAAAAGTTGCTTAAGAAAGACCATGATAAGTTTATTGAGAAAAGGGATAGTCAAATGACTTTTATAGGGGCTAAAGCTGAAACATCCTGTAATCAAGTTTTACAGTTGACATATAATCGAAGGAGTAATCAGTTTTTGGTTCGCTTGCGTAAAGACTTTGGAGGGTATAAGTCAGCTAAAGGTGAAGCTAGGTATGCTTATGGCAAAGTTTATTTCAATCATCACAAAGGACAGCTTGTTTCAATTTTGAGGTCTAAGGGAAGTCCTTTATCCTATAAGATAGTCAAAAGGAACGGGAGGTATTATCTGCACTGTGTATTTGAGTTTCAAGTAGAAAATAGTATTATAGTTACTCGTTCTTCCTATGGAACGATAGGATTAGACTTTAATAAAGGGTTTGTGACCTTGTCAGAGACTAATTATTACGGTCATTTGGTAAGAACACAGTTTATCCCGTATCGTTTCAAGTCTGGTAATAAGACCAAGAGTGATTTACAGGATGTAGCAAATCATGTAGTTAGGTTGGCATTGCAGACAGGTAAAGATATTTGCATAGAGAATCTTGATTTTAGAACAAAGAAAGCTAAAACAGAAGCAAAGATAGGAAAGAAATACAACGAGATGCTTCATTCGTTAGCTTATCGCGAGTTTAGTGAAGCGATGGAGAGCATGGCATATAGAAACAGAGTATGCTTAAACAAGGTTAATCCAGCATGGACATCATGGTTGGCAGAGAGGATTTACTGTAAACCTATGAAGCTGAATATACATACTGGAGCTTCATATGTAATAGCAAGGAGTGGACAGGGATATAAAGACGCGGTGTAAATAGTATTTCAAATATAGCCTTATCCTATACAGATGTATTCAACGCAAGATAGTTGAGCATTTCCCTGTAGGATGAAGTTTAATAGAAGCTCTGACAACAATTCTTATTGTGTGGCTACGGTTGAAATGAGATGAGTCAGAGTGGAATAGGTTAGCCGTAAGACCTTGAGTTGTAAAACTCTAAAATTGAGCTAGAGATGTGGATTTTCTCATTTTCTAGTTACGGCGGCTACTTTGGGTTTAAGTGCGTTTACGAGCGAAGCTAGGCGGCTTAAAGAGGGAAATTGAATGGCGAAATTTGATGACGACTTAGGGCTTGACGATTTTGGTTTTGGGACAGAGGACAGCCCCGAGGCAGATGATGACATGTTTTCGTTTGGGAGCGACAATAGTTCCGAGGGCGACAGTGGGTTTTCGCTTGGGGGAGATGATAGCGCTCCGCTAACGATAAACCCCGATAGTCTAAGGAGTTCTGGGGGCGATAATGACTTTGACGAGGACGGCAAGAAGAAGCGAGCGTTTATCCTAGGGGTCGTAGGGGTTATCATTATCCTAGGCGGACTGTTAATAGCGGGAGTAATTACGCGAATCAGTAAGAGTAGCGGAAAGCGGGAGACCGCGAGCGTAAAGACGGCGGTAGAAACAGAGGCAAGTACTCGGGTCGAAAAGGAGAGCCGTAGGGAGGAAGAGGAGAAGCAGGAGACCAAGGCAGAATCTTCTACGGAAGCCCCTGTAAGGAGAGTATCGCTAACGGATGGCGGTTGGGATGAGATAGAGTTAAGCGAGTTGGCGTTTAGCAATATAATAAACGGAGATTTCACGGTGACTTCGATTAAAGCCTATGTGAAAGACAGCAAGACAGGGGAGAAAACGGTGAAAGCTGTAGTGACAGGCGGCATCAGTGGTTTATCTGGGACATACGAGCTTGAGATACCGTACAGTAAGGCAGAGAAGTTAGCGGTCGGGGACAGTTTTTCGGTCAAGTATAGGATTGCAAAGCTAAACGACTACACGATAGTAGGGGATATAAGCTACTAAGGGATAAAGAGGGGGACAGGAATGGGGTCACCCTCTTTTAATTTGGTTTTGGCTAGGGCGTAGCGGGGAAGATTTGGTTTTAGGGAATCTGGATGGGGTCATTCGGGGAAATTTTAAGGCGAAAGTTTAACAATCGTTCAGTAAGTCGAGGTCAGTTCGGTTTATCGGAGAAAATTTCTGGCTTTTACAAAATTTTCGTTGGTATTTGCTTGACTTATGCAGGCTTATCGCCTATAATTGTCGTATAAACGGTGAACAGGGGCTGTTCATCAATCACATTTCGCATTTGAGAGGAGATATAACTATGGACGCAATTAACAAGTTACAGGCAACTGGCGACAACAGCGCACTTAGCGCATTCGACCCGATTACGGAGGATACTTCCGCGACTGTCGAAGCAACGGAGGAGCTTGAGGAGACCCCTACCCATGCAAAGAATGCAGATGTTGCAACTTATGATAATCTGAAGGCACAGTTTACGAAGCTGTATGTGACCGATGAGTCATTCCGTGACGCTATTAACAACCCGCGCAGTGAGGACATCGAGTGCATTGGTGTCATTGCATACGGTGATAAGGGCGGTATGCAGAATAAGGGTAAGGAGAAGAAGGATAAGGACGGCAAGCATGGTGTGTTCAACACTTCCGATATTGTCGGTTATCGACTTAAGAATGTCGGTAATTCTCCGATTACTTACAGAACTTTCAAGAGCGCTAAGAGAGAAGATGGCACTTGGCAGAGAGATATTGTAAGCGCTGTTGCACAGCCAGGTGATGAGATGGTTCTTCCGAAGTGGGCGGTTACGGAGCTTATGGCTCGTATCGAGTACAGCTTCCGTGGTAAGAACTTCAAGCTTGCTACTAGGGGCATCAGTAGGTTTGTCGCAGAGGGTGTTCCAGTCGGTGACGAGGAACTGATTAACCGCCTGTCCAAGTGGTATGTCCTCATGGATACAGGCAATTTCAGTGTGCAGGACGACAAGTATAAGAAGAACATCTCCGTGCCAGAAGAGGATGAGGCTACTGGTGTGAAGAAGTGGGTGGTCGTTGAGTATGTGGATACTTTCGGATACCTTAATGACCCGTCTTACAACAAGAAGAGCGGTAGCAGAAAGCGCCGTAGCACCAAGCAGAAGGTTTCTAAGCAGAGCGCGGCGGCTAACTATATCCGTGAGCTTATTGCGAAGAGTGCAAGCATCGAGGCTTGACATTAGGAGCTAACTAGTGAGGGAAATACCTAGTCCAGAGCGGCTAGGTATTTCCCGTTTATAGAGGAATCACCGAGAGGGGATAGAGAATGGAGTTTTTGCTTTCGATTGACAGAAAAGTGTGGATTGCGGCGATTGTGATTGTGGTAGCGCTCGGGGTGCTTGGGTTTGTCATTAAGCTTGTAAAGATGGCTGTCCTTTGCGCGGTGGTAGCGGTTATATTGACGCTTGGAAGCACAACGATAGCGAATGTGAAGAAGGAAATAGGCTTTGACTACAAAGACGGTAAGTTCACTTTGCAGAACGAAGAGTTTAATATCGCAGACATAAAGAAAGCAGAGTTTACTAAGCCAGAGGGCGGTGTTGGCGTAATATTTACGATGCAGGATGGGACATATCGAAGCATTACGCTCCCGAAGAAGTACGGTTTAGCGGTGCTGGGCGTGGTAAGTACGATTGAGAGTAAAGTTAAAGAGGGCGCAGTCAAGGAATTGAGTAAGACAGGTAAGTAACGAGAGGATAAGGTCGTATAAGGTCGTTGGGTTTATTGTAAAGCCCAGCGACTTTTCTCTGTAAAGAAGTAGAGAAATACTTGATATATATCTTTCAGTACCCTGTGACTATATAGAGCAAGATTCTATTTAAGGAGGGCAATGGTTTTGGAAGGGCAAAGCTTATCTTGGGACAGAAAGTATCGTCCTGCGACATTAGATGACTATATGGGGGAAGCGATTAAGAAGCAGATAATGCCGAGGCTTTCCGACCCGTCAAAGTATGCGCAGACATATCTTTTAGAGGGAACTAGGGGTTCTGGAAAGACAACGCTTGCGCGTTTAATCGCGAAGGAGATGCTTTGTGAGCATAAGGTAGATGGTCACGCTTGTAATAAGTGCGGGTCTTGTACAGATTTGAACGAGAATTTGCTTTATGGTGACGGGTCTGTTAGGTTAGACTCTGTGATTGAGATAGACGCGGGCGTAAATACAGGTAAAGAGGATGTAGCAAATCTTATGGATGAGATGGGTAACGAGCCTATCGGGTCGAAGTATAAGATTTGCATAATAGACGAGTGCCATAAGTTGTCGCAGAGTGCGCAGTCAGCTTTGTTAAAGCGATTAGAAGAGCCGAGAAGTTACGAGGTTTATATCCTTTGCACGACAAACAAAGAGAAGATGCTAGAGACTATCTTAGGTCGTTTAAGTGTAAAGGTTCATGTGACGAACGCGAATTTAGACGACTTAGTGCATCGGCTCTTACAGATTTGTAAGGCAGAGGGCGTAAGTATCGGCACAGAAGCGGTAAAGCGGATAGCAACGGTAAATGACTGTAATCCGAGAGAGAGTATCAAGATGCTAGAGGACTTGGTAAAGTCTGTAGGGCATGAGATACGGATTTCGGATGTGCTTGAGCGGTCGGGGTCGGTAAATACAGATTTGTATTTCGAGTATTTCACTGCGGCGAACAAGAGCCAAGAGGCGTTGCTTGCGTTTATTGACAAGGTAAAGAGTGAGCATGTAGAGATAGGAGCATTCTTTAGCGGTCTTGTGCGGTTTGTTTTAGACTGTATACGACTAAGTTACGGAGTAGGGTTAGATAGCTACACTTCAAAGTTTGTTTCTAAGGCAGTATCATTCTTTAAGCAGTACAATGTAGATGAGATAGATACGCTTTGTCAGATAATGGAGTATACGCTTCGGACTTATACGGCAGATACGGATAAATCCGTATTAGGGGAGCTACTGATTTTAACGACAGGCATGAGAATCGGGAAGATAAAGTTACTAACGGCGCACGAGGCGGCGAAGGTATCAAAGGCTACGAAAGAGAATGACGATGGGTTAAAGAAGTTTGCGGAGGGGATAGCAAAGAAGCGTGACGAGTCGCTTGACACGATACGGGAGACAGAGCTAAGCAGCGGGGTATTAGCCTCGGTATTTGGTAGAGAGCTGGTAAAAGTGAGTAATGTAAGTACAGAGAGTTTGTTCGGGGATGAGGATGACGAAGAGGAAGAGATAAGTGAGAGCGAGCATGACAGAAAGCTAACGGACGAAGAGTTTATCGGGGATTTCATGTCGAAGATTGGTAAGTGAAAAGGGGATAGATACGAGTTAAGGACGGGTTAGAAGCCCGTCCTTTTTGTATTTAGGGATTATTTGTTTACCTGTCAATGAACCACAGTCTGTTTCGCACGCGAAAAATAATTTAAGGGAAAGAGAGGTATTTTCCGTGAAAAGAGGCAGATTTGTGGCGATACTTGCTTTAAGCCTAGCGCTATTTACGGCTATTCCAAGCTATGCAGCGAAGTCACTCGATGAAATCACGAGTAACACGAGCGCTGTAACGGAAACGGTAGCGGGCGGGCAGAGTAAGCAGGGAAGTTTGCCAGAGTTTACGCCAGACGCGAAGGGAAGCGATGTAACGAGACAGTTAGGGGATTCTATTAACCTAACAGCGGATACGGGTGCGATTTCCTACGCAAACAGGACGCTCGGCGGGGTTATCGGGAAGCTAGTACAGTTAATAAGCTTTGTCATCATCTTTTTGATTCCAGTTATGACTGTGCTTGATTTACTGTATTTGGTTTCGCCAGAGCGTCTTGGTAGCATTCTGTCTGGCGGCAAGACAGCCTCCGCGCAGGGTAATAGCGGCGGTATGGGCGGCTTTGGCGGTAACAGTTCGTTTGGTGGCATGGGCGGTTTTGGTGGCAACGGTGGCTTTGGTGGTAATGGCGGCATGGGCGGCTCTTCTATGGGTAACGGACAGCAGGGCGGTCATTGCTGGGTGTCGAATGACGCTTTAGAGGCGCTAAGTGTCGGCAAGGGTAAGTATGGCTATTATTTTAAGGCAAAGGTAAAGGAGCTACTTATAGTTCCGATACTGATAACCCTTAATCTAACTGGTATCATGCCAAAGATAGGCTTTGCGCTTGGCAGTATACTGGTTAGCGCAGGCGAGTGGCTGTTAAAGGCTATCGGCGCAGTGTAAGGAGTAGTGTATGTTTGAGCGACTACAGTCCGTCATGCGGAATAAGGACAGGGTAGAGCGTGAACGGAAGAAGCGGCGCAGAGCAGAAGTACAGGAGATGCAGTCGGACAGTTTGTTTCGGGCGCGTTTAACGGCAGACTTAAAGAAGGTAAGCCTTTTGCTCATGGACAAAGACATAGCAAGCGTTGTAGTGACAGCCGAGGACGCGAGTTTAGATAGGCTTGACGCGGCTATGTACGATTCCGAGATGGCAGAGTATGAAGTAATTAAGGACGGTCGTAACTACGAGATACGGAATAAGACAGTAGATTTTTAAGGGGAGCGGGGTGATAGGTATGACAGTAGAAGAGCGTTTAACGGACATACAGCGTAGGACAGGCATATCGGAGGATATTATACGGTGTGTGTTAAAGGGCGAGACAGATTCGATTGTGGATTCTCTAAAGCGGGGCGAGAAAGCGACTTTAATCGGTCGGTGTTCGTTTGAGCCGAGAATAGCCAGATGCACGAGAGAGGACGGGACAGAGGGAACTTGTGCAAGGGTTAGCGTAACGGCATCGTCAAGGGTCACGACTCCGCTTTATGAACTAAGCGACTTCCTTCCGAGCGAGCCTTCTCCGCAGGAGAAGCTAATCGCGTCATCGGAGAATGTGCTGATAAAGCAGATAAAGGAGCTTGTTTAACGAGGTGACGGAGAATGACCTACAGGACGCACAGGGAGTTTGCGGTATGTTTTGTGATAATTGCAAATTTTCTGGTGTATAAGTTGCATCTTAGTCAGACGGGCTATTATGTGAACTTAATAGTAATGCTTGTATGCGGTAAGCAGGGGGCGTTGTTTCCAGATGTAGACCACATATGGCAGAATGTGAAAGAAAAGACGACAATAAACTTTGTAATCAACAAGATAATTAACTTAACGGGCGGCAGACATAGGAGTTGGCAGACGCATAGCTGGGATATATGGCTAATTAGTTTAATCGCGGCGTTACAATTAAATGCAAGGCTAGATGAGTCAAACAGGACAGTGTTTATCTTGATAGTGCTTGGCTTTTGGTCTGGGTGGTTTAGTCATTTGTTTGCAGATATGTTGACGCTTGACGGAGTAAGGCTATTTGCTTTTACGAAGAAGAGCAAGGTAGCTTTTGTTCCGAAGCGGGCAAATATGCTAAAGAATCTTTTGATTGCGGTTACGCTGATATTGCTTAGTGGGTCGGCATATATGCTACCTATACCGGAGTCAAAGATGATAGCAACTGTATTGTTGGTTGCGGGTTTAACTGTTCTGGGTGTTGCTCTTAAGATTAAGAACATGAAGTTCAATACGGGCGGCATTTGGGAGGAAACAGTTTACAAGGTAACGATAGTGTTTAACGCAGTGTTTATGGCACTTGCGTTAGCCTATCCGCTATTAGAGAAAGTGGGGATATGATATGGGCATAAAGAGGTTTGCCGTGGCACTCATGGCATCGGTTTTCCTCGCATCCTCGGTCGCGCCAGTGACAGCGTTGGCGTATAGCAAGAGTGATGTCGAGGCAATTTACAACAAGTCGGGAGACAAGGGTGCGTATAGTGACGGCGCGTATACGGTAAACGGTAAGACGATAAGCGGCGTTTACTCGTCTGACGCAGAGGCACAGGCGGCGGGCTTAAGTAGCACGGTTCATGTGACGCTTGGCGGTCACACTTACAGTGTCTCGCAGGGTTCGCTTGATAGCCTTTATTCGGCGTTTTCGAGTCAGGTAGCATCAGAGAGCGCGGCGGCTTCGGATAAGTCGGCAAAGGGCGTAGAGGATAAGATAAATGCGCTAAGCAATAATCTAAATCTACAGGCAGATACGGATAGCGCTACGGTGGCACTTGGCGGTTTTAAGCCACTGGTGCAGGTTGTTACTGGTATCATTGTTGTGGTAGTAATGCTTTGTACAACAGTGATTACTGCCGCAGATATACTGTATGTTACGATTCCGTTTGCGCGGTCGTTTATGGATAGCCACTTTGAAGGCGGCGGTGGTCTGTCGAGAAGCACAGAGGGCGGCGGAAACACTTTTAGATTCATCAGTGATGAGGCGCTTGCGGCGGTTAAGGCACAGGATACAGGTGAGGCAAAGGGTAGCGCTATCGGAAAGTACACGGCAAGGCGTATACCTGCGCTAATCATGCTTGGTATCTGTCTGTATATCTTTATAAGCGGACGGGTTGGACTACTTATTGCTATCGGCGTAAGGCTTGTGAGTGGCTTTATTGACCTTGTAGGCGGTGCGTTTGGCGGCGGTGGTTCTGCGGCAAGTAGCGGAATAATCATGTTCCTTGGTCTGTGAGGTGACAGCTTGTGCAGTTTGAGATAGACAACTACGGGGATGTAGCGAATAGCTTTAACTACGAGTCGGTTTATTCAGCAGAACTAATGGTACAGCGGTTCTTTGGCTTTGTGTTTGGAGTCATGCTAGTGCTTGTAGTCTTTCTAAGCTTCCTAGTGACAGTGATAGATGTTGTTTATATCACATCCCCTATATTTCGGGAGAGTAAGTTTGCTAGGAAGTGGTCTGGCGAGCGAGATACGAGTCGATTTAAGTTTCGGTTTATATCGTTTGATGCAGTGTCAGCGATTGAGGAATCGGCGGTAGACTCTGCGGCTAGGTCAGCGCTTAGTTTGTACATGAAGAAGCGAGCGGCTACAATAATAAAGCTAGGGGTTATCGTTGGACTGCTCACACTGGGTTCTGGTAAGATAGTAGCGATTGTAGCGAAGTTTGTTATACCGCTACTGCAAGGCTTCAAGATTTTGAATTAAGGGGATAAACGGTTAAGTCTAGTGTAGACGGCGGGCATGATAAGGTGTCTGCCGTCTATTTTTGTTTAATAGCGGTAAAGATATTAGAATGCAAGCGGTACCCATTAGTTTATTCTGGGAATGAGTTTAAGACAAAGTTTGGTCTTTTTAAGCGGGAGGGCTTTTAAGTGAGTAAGAGAAAGGGTAAGGGGGCAGGAAGCCCTTTTCGGCGGGTGTTTATGAGCCTAGGAGTTATGCTAGGCTCGGTTATGCTAACTTCGTGTTCTGGTTCTATCGGAGATGTGCTTGATTCGTATAGTACAACGATTCAGTCTAGGGTAGACTGGAATAAGGAGCAGTTAAACACGCTTGCGGGCGCGGGGTTGGTTTCTGCGCAGATGAAGGAAAATATCTTTAACGAGATAGATAGTAATGTAGGAAAGATAGCGAAGCTTGACGGGAGTGGAGACGAACAGCTTACGCAGGATAAGATAAATCTAATCAAGAATTTCATTGTGCATTCGACCGCAAACGGGGATTGGGCTGAAAAAGACGAGTCTGGAAAGTATGAGATGTGGAAGTCTCACGGTCACTCTGTAGTACCAGAGAAGCTAAGCGCGGATGACACATCAAAAGGTTTTGAGATATTTGCAAATAAGGACGCATCAAGCACTTCTGCGGGGGATAAGTTAGACACGATATTGACTTCTGCAAAAGTTTATGTGTTAAACACTTCTGCTTTGTCGGGAAAGGATTTAGCGGAGGTATCAAACGCTTGTAAGTCAATAAAGGATTTGAGAGATAAGTGTAAGGGGGATGAGTCCTCTTTATCTGACGAGGATAAGGCGACTTTAACAGCGGCGCGTGCAGTCGTAAATGCAAGTTTCGTTAGGACGGATATAACAATACTAAAAGACCAGTCGTTAATGACTAACACGCTTGATAACGACAATGTGCAGTGGTCTGGGGATGCGGATGATGCAAAGACTACAGAGGCAGATGCAAACAAGACAGGAAACGAGGGAGCGAATAAGGACTTGGTATTCCTGTCGGGCGGGTATCCTGCATTTTCCATGAGGCTTCACGAGTTAAACGGAAAGACGGTGCAGGATTTATTAAAGCTTGTTAAGAACTCAAACGATGCATTCTTAATAGATGACGCGAGTAACGGCGGCAACAAGGTGTATAGCATGGTTTATCCGTTAAGCTATGTGGACAGCCTAGAGTGGGACGGAACGAACGCAAAGACGCATATATCGCAGTCGAATCTTGTGAGTGTAAACATCATGACAGGCAGTGTAGTAAATACGACTCCGACAGAGCTTCTGAATCAAGACGAGAGGAAGGCTTTGGAGAAGATATTTAGGGCGGTAAACAAGAATAACGAGGGTGGTTCTTCGTTTATCGTGGGAGAGCCAATAGACTACACTTGGAAGTATCAGAATAGCTCAGATACGGTTAGTTATCGTTGTAACTCAATCGTGCTTAGAGATTATCTTGAGTATACTTATCTACCAGACTTTATGAGTGGGGGCGAGCAGTTTGTATCTCTCGGACGGCGGGTTAGATTAAACGAGTTTAATACGGACGGCACGGTAAAGGATATAAATAACTTTGGCTGGTTTATTGACCGAGAGGGAAAGCGGGTCGAGGGCGCTAAGGCGGTTTCGATAAACGACTTGGTGGACTTCCGTTCGGGCAATACGGATAACAAGGGTACGGCAATACGACTAAATAACACGATGCCAGACGGCGGGACAGTAAAGAGTGACTTAACGGAACCGAGTTGGCTTACGAGTACGGGCGCTACGCAGGGCATTAACATAGGCGGTGGCGATAGCGGCGGTAGTAATGGTGGCACAGGTGATGGTGCATGGCAACAGGGCGAGGGTGGAAAATGGTGGTATAAGTACAATAACGGCACATATCCGAAAGACAGGGTAGTAACTATCGGTGGCAAGAAGTACGGCTTTGATAGCGAGGGCTGGATGCTTAGTGATACGACTAAGGCGTTTGGTGGGACAACATATAGCTTTGCGGCAGACGGCGTAGCTACGGCACAGGCGAGTAACAGCGGGTCTAGCGGCAGTAGTAGCAGTAGTAACGGAGAGTGGCAACAGGGTTCGGACGGTAGATGGTGGTATAAGTTTAGTGACGGCACATATCCGAAGAATAAGGTCGAAACGATAGGTGGTAAGAAGTACGGCTTTGATAGCGAGGGTTGGATGCTAGCGAATACGACTAAAGAGTTTAGCGGAACGACTTATAGCTTCGGGGCAGACGGCGTAGCGACTTCTTCTGGAGCTAGTGGGGACGGAACGAACGGAGCAAACGGGACAAGCGGGGATAATACGCAGGAAGCACAGTCACAGGTAAAGACTTTTACAAAGAGTGAGTATGCTACAAAGATATGGATGACGACTTACTTCCCGATAAAGGATGACGACAACAAGTTTAGTTTAGCGGCGAAGGATGCGGGTGCTATCGGCACAGATAAGTCGGTAGATATTTTGTACGGCATGTGTATCAATGTATCGGTGTTTGACAGTCAGCTTTATAGTAGTTGGATTTCAATAAGTGACGAGGCTTCGACATCTGGCGGTATTGCATGGTGGAATCAGTGGCTTGGGTCGGCACATTATAGCTATCATATCGACACGGACAGGCTAAAAGAGTATCTGGATATGAATTTCACGGCAGATGTGCTTAGTAAAGACACGAATCGCATCATCTTAAATCCGACTACGATAGCGAAGATACAGACAGACTTTAATACCGACAAAAGAAAGTCAAGCTACGGGAGTATGCAGGCGGCGTTTAAGATAGTAGGTATCTTTATGATAGCGTATGCGATTCTGTTGCCTTTGGCTTGGGCATTTGACACGCAGACGGTAGCGGATTTCAAGATTGTAAATCTAATAACCTTCGGAAAGCGCGAGGCGATAGTTAGTAAAGAGGATATTCCAGACTATAACGAGAATAAGAAGCAGTATTTAACCTTTAGCGGAGCGATATTCTCTATGATAGCGATAATAGGTTTATCAGTGCTTCTTTTAACGGTAAACTTCATGGCGGTAGTCGCTGGGATTGTGAATGTATTGGTAACGCTTGTAGAGGGTTTGCAGAATGCTTTCTTCAACTTGAGATAAGAGAGGTAACAGAATGAATGGTCTACTGTATAGACTAAGGTTAAAGATATACAGCAAGGTTCGGAAGTATAGGAGCAAGGTGATTGCGGGTTTTCTAATTTTTGCTTCTGTATCGAACCTGTGCGTGCCGTTAGCGGCGCAGGGATTAGAGTTGTCGGGTTCGATAGGTACGAATGCGGCGCTCGGCTCGCCTTTGTTAAACGATGCGAGTTGGGGTTCAGAGGATTGGAACCCATATGAACTGGTGAATTTCGGAGTTTTCCTAAGTAACTTCACAGTCCCGATGGTAGATGACTATAAGTCGGCGTTTCAGAAGGGTTTTGGTGGTTCTGGCGGTAAAGGGCAGGAGGCTTTGCAGTTTAGTGTAGAGTCAGACAGCCAAGCGACAGAGATATTAAATCCGATGCTGTCTTACGCTATCAAGATGCAGACGAAATCCTTAAAAGAGATAAAGGTCGTTTATCATGACTTAAAGCTTGCGGATAAACTTGAGGATAATGTCGGTGGTTTAACGGCAGAGAACACGAAGGACGCAAAGCCCGCGGTTTTAAGCGATCTGTTTCCAGAGGTCAAGTGGAAGCTTGACGACATATCGAATAAAGAGAAAGGGTATGTAACGGGGGTTGCGGACTATAAGGCGGCGAGTGGGGATGGGTCAAACATAACGGTTCAGTATGCGACAGAGTTCCGTTTGCCAGAGTTCTTTATCAGCGCGGCAAACTCAAAGCCAGTAACGGTGCTTAACTACACGGACGGTTACGACCCGATGGCGGTTGAAGTGGCGATACTCGGAGCAGAGAGGAAGTCGGAGTATGGAAAGACGGTAGACGCGAACTTAAATAAGGCAAAGGATTCGCCAATCTACTTAGATTCGTTCGGAAATATCGTTACTAACTTGGATGGAAAGACAGTCGTGGTTTTACCCGCTTCTGCGAATCAGCATTTAACGAAGGAGAAGAAGATAAATCTCCTAACGAATGTGTTTATGCAGAACAGCTATTTGCAGGCGAGTGACGCTTCTCTAATCGAGGGAGCATATAGCGGTATCAGCCACGGAATCGGAAGCACGACAAAGTATTATATGGGAACGAACCCGCTAGTCGGGTATAACATGGACGATAGCCGTAATTACTCTACGATTCTTTACACTGACACACAGCAGTTTATCTTTGACAGTGCGTTAAGCAAGATAAAAGAGGGAACAGGAGTCGAGGATGCTTTATCGCAGGCGGTAAACGAGGATGCGGGTAAGAACTTAATCGCGCTTGCGACAAAGAAGCTAACGAAGGAGAATATCAATCTTCCGTTTAGAGTAGGAGTTATAGGTGGTGACGGTGTTTTAGGGTCGGATAACAAGATAACGAACGCTAGGCAGTCGTCTGGAGAGGGTATCGGTGCATCGTTTGCGGCTTTGGTCGGAGCGAACAGTAGTAGTGCAGACGACCATGTAATGCTTGGAAACTTGGCACTTGCAAACAATCTAATCAACAACTGGTTTCCTGTGAACACGAATACGAAGGTCGCGAACGCGATGATAACGCTTGACGATAAGAAGCAGTTAATTTCCGACCAGACTTATTTCGCACAGGCGGGAACAGCGGTTTTGCAGAACTATGTAAACTTTGCAACGGGGTATTTGAACGCAAGTAGCGAGTATAAGATAGCGGACAGCAATGTTCCAGACCAGAGCAAGTTTAAGGACAGCATTAACACAGCAGTAAAGCCAGAGGAGCTTTCGGCGGCGCTTTTAACGGACAATGCGACAAGTTTAGACGCAAATAACCAAGCGAACGGGCTTTATAAGTATTGGGCGGTAAACGAGGGCAAGTCACGGTTTAACGACAGGATAAATATAAACGCAGTAGGAAGTAATGTGTCGCTTCACAGCATAGAGCCTACGATTACGAATCCCGTTTATAAGCTCTTGGGTTACAGAGTATCGGGAATTTACAACAGCAACTCGGCTATGAAAACTGCGGCTGGTGTGCTGAATATTAACGAGGGTATGCAGTTTGCGGCATATACGCCATACATATATCTCACATACTTAGACTTTTACGGAATCATGAACGGCAAGAATAACTTTGATACAGACCTGTTCGGGACGGGAGATGTGATTTCGGTAAAGTCCGAGGATTTGTTTGAGGGGACTATTCTTTCGGAAGAGGATAAGAAGAAGCAGATAACGAATTACACATACAAGTTCCTAGATATTAAGGGAGGAGCATCATATAGAAAGCAACTAGCAAATAACTTTATAACAGAATTGCTCTACGACAACTACAAGAAGATAGTATTTGGCACAGATAGCAGTACGATAAGCAGTTCGATAGCTACCAACAACTCGGAAGGCTTTTTAAGTGTCAACAGCCTTTCGGATAACATGTTTATAGGCAAGCTGTTTAGCTGGTATCTTAGAAATATCGTAATATTAGCGGGAGTTTTGCTAATAATCTCGTTTATAAGCGGGGTAGTGCAGGGTTCTGGAATCGTAGGAATCTTTACATCAGTGGTATCAACACTAGCAATGCTATTGCTAATCCCGACTCTGATAGATGTAGTCCCGTATATCTGTAATAACACGGTGCAGGGGATGTTTGCTAGGAGCATGAAGTACTGGGCGATTTCAGAGAGTATAGACAATCAGAGTATCGCACAGGAGTTTAACGGGTCGAAGGCAGGGGATGCGGATGTAAACACATATATCCGAATGCTAAACATAACGCAACTTAACAAGACGATAATGATAAAGAACGACATATCAAAGAAGATAGTGCCGAGTACGAAAGACATCGACTACAATAAGTTGCAGAAGTTAAAGACGATACGGTGGCTACTGCCCGCAGTGATGAGACAGCTAACGGCAGATGATAAGTCAGCGAACTATGTTTATACGACTCTAAGTGACTTGTATCAGAATTTCAGTAATATGTATTGGTATTACAGGACAAGCTCCGAGGGTGGTGATAAACCGTCTTTGGATATGCAAGCGGTCGGAGATTATAACGCAAAGGTCGCGGCAGATGTAGGAGTCGGAAAGGCGGCGGGAGCGAACGAAGAGAATGTAATGAGTGAGTCGAAGAAGCAGACGGTGTTTGTCGGCTATCGTTCCACTCGTCCGACTGGGGATAAGGAGAAGGAGTTTGATTATCACAGTTTAAGTAGGGATAGCGCAGAGAGTGAGGACTTAAAGGCGCTTCACAATTCGTTTTATATTATGAATTTCGGGTCGGCGTTTACGGTCGAGAATCCGTTACGACATACAGAGAGCGGGGAGCTTGACACAGCGGCTTGGAACGACTATGCGGCGTATATAAAGGGCGAGGCTTCGTCAAACGGTAACACAGGGTTTGCGGATACGGTAAATAACAAGATATTGCCGATGGTAAGTCAGTATTCTCCGATTAGTACGCCAGTACAGCAGTGTTTCGGGTATTTCTGGATGACAGAGAGTCCTGCGCATTACTTCTACGAGGTAACGAAAGACACTTTTGAGAATGGAATGACGGTCGGTGGACTGATATATCAGTTACAAGGCACATATGCTCCGATAACAGACAAGTATGACTTAGACAAAGACGGAGATACGAGCGAAGTATATACGGATATGTCGGGGAAGGAGCAGGGAGACGCGCATCACACCTTTATGCGAGACTCTGCAACGGGCAAGATAAGAGATTTCCTTGACATGGAGGAGTTGTTCACGAATGTAATCCCGTATATGTACAATGTACAGGTGATGGCGAGCGGGAATGACGATGGAACAGGCTTTTTAGGTGACGCAGTGCTTGGTTCTGACTACGGCGTTTATGAGAAGAACAAGAAGTATTGGTTGTTCCGTAGTAACTGGGTAAACAAGATAGTAGAGGACAGGTCGTATCGGGCGAAAGCGACTATAGGGTATTATGACGAGTCTGGAAACAAGGCTTCGGCGGTAATAAATTCGTCAATAGACCCGTCAAGTTACGAGAAGTATCGAAAGATGGTATTTAGTGAAGCGCAGATGGAGCAGATGCGTTTAACGGAGCAGGATTTGTCGATAGTCGAGCTTAGAATCCTAGAGGTAAACAGGAGAGTAGAGAAGGAGTGGACGAGTTTAATCAACTACTCAAGTACTGACAAGTTAAGCGCCGAGGTTTTGTACAGACAAATGGCGATAGACGCGCTATTAACCTTTGACAAGGTATTTTCATCTGGAAACAAGCTAAGTGCGGCGTATCAGCTTTATCCGACAACGCTTGATTTGCGAAATGTATCGTTTGACAGTGTGTTTAAGCTTCTGGTCATGAGTGCAACGAATGCGCCGCAGACGCTAAACAAAGACACGATGAAGGTCGTGATTGAGAACGGCGATATGCTGTCAACGATATTGCTGTTGTTGGATGCAGTGCTTGGAGTTGCGCTTGCGCCTATGTTAAGAGACTTAGGGATAGCGGTAGTTACGCTTTTGTTTATCTACGAGTTAATCACAGGTTTTATCTTTAAGCGCGGCAACAAGAATCAGTTAATGGCGGGCGCGGCATTCCTGTTTGTGAAGGTAGCGGCGCTAACTGTCATGTATTACGAGGTGTTTAACCTCATGATAACGGTCACTTCGCCAAATCAAGTATTAAGGCTTGATAGTAACATGGGGTGGAGCGGACACGGCACTTGGTTTATCTTTCTCATGATATTCCTTGCATCAGCGGGGTATGTATACGCGCTTGTGAAGTTTATTATTATCTTTGCGGTAACACATCGGTATGACATGGGCTTTGAGGCAACTATGTTTACGCTTAACTCGATAGCGGGTAAGACGAGAGGAATCTTGAGTAAGGTAACAGGAATTGACATTGGCGGCACAGCGGGCGGTAGTACAAGCGGTGCAATGAGTAGTTCCGCAGATACAGATAGTGGAAGCGGCACAGATAGTCCTATCAGAGTCGAGGGCGGTGCTAGTGCAGGAAGTAGCGAGCCTACGGCAGACGAGGACGAGAGCGATAACAGTAGCACAGTGGATGACGATAGAGAGCAGAGCGGATATAGTTATTACGAAAACGAGGGTTCTTCTGGGTCGTCCAGTGCGTCCGAGATAGACGATATGATAGAGGACGGAGAGGACAAGCAGAAAGAGGAAAAAGAGAAAGAGGACGAGTGAGGGGAGTAGGGAATACGGGAAGGAAGCTTCCCGTATATACCTACGATAAAATTTTTGTATTTTGCGCGTCACCAGTTAGATTTAAGTTAAATAGTAACAAGCCTAGCCAAGCATGTTGCTTGGCTATTGGCTTAAATAGGAGTATATGAGTAGGAGAGGGTGCTTATGAACAGCAAGCGGCTTAGGATGAACGAGCAAGGGCGCATGTTTATCCCGATGAATGTCGAGGGCGGGGGATATGACGAGAATTTCTTTAGCACGCCGAAGTTAATCACAGCGGGAGCGCTTGTATTAGTGCTTGTGATACTGATTGCGACACTAGTGAGTCCAGATAATAGACTTAGTGTGCTGGGGAAGGTGCTAACGGTATTGCTTTATCTGTTTATCGCTTCATTCGTAGTTAGGTATGTGATATTCGAGGAGCGCTACTATTTCAAGATGTATAAGAAGATGTTAGCGAATCAGAATCCGACTACTGCGGTGTTTTGGCGTATAGCGGCGATAAGAGATACGGTTAGAGGCGGTATTCTTCGGTATTCTGACGGAAAGTACGGTGCTATCTTAAAACTTGAGAGAGATTCGATAATCGGAAAGAACTCGGAGTTTAGGGAGAGTCATTTTGACGCATTATCTGATTTCTATAAAGAGTTAGCATTAAGGAAGCTAGCATTCGTGCAGTTAAACATGATGGAACGGGCTGACAACGATTCACGAATACCCGCGTTAGACACGCTGATATTAAACGAGCCGAACGCGAATCTAAAGAAGGTCTTGCAGTTAGAGTTAGGCTACATCAAGAACAGGTCACGGGAGACTTTGTATGAGACAGACTATATCCTAGTTTATACGACAAAGCTTGAGCGGGTGGACAATTTAATCAGTGACATACAGGCTTGTGCTTCGATTTTACTGGACGGAGCGTATAGCGGGTTCGAGATATTAGGTCAGCGAGAGATAATCGACCTTCACAAAGAGATATTCGGAATCGGCTACTTTAACCTAAGCGAAGCGTCTATAAATACCTTTAACGAGGTAGGTGCTAAGAAGAAAGCGATAACGCTAAAGGCGTTAAAGCTAACGAACGGCAGGACGGTAGAGCTTACGAAGCGGGATACAGACATTATCAACCGTTTATTAAAGCGGGTAGAGGACGGAGAGGTAGATATATCGGATATATCGGTCTTAAAGGCTCTGGGAGACAACAGGTTTGTATCAACGACAGCGGAGCGCGGAAGTTGGGGCTTGCACGGGCTTGATATAGACTTAAGCGAGGAGCAAGATAATGATACGAGCGAGGAAGAGCGCGAGGTTTCAGAGAGGGGGGACAAAGTGCGAGAGGAAGAGAGTAGAAAGGTAAGTATTGATGAAGAGGTAAAGATAGCGGTCGCGGAGAAGATTCGAGCGAACGCGGCATGGACTATGGACAGTGGGAAGAGAGAGGACAGGAGTTTATCAGAGAGGGCGAAAGCGGACAAGGAAACGGGCAAGCCAGTGAATAGTGCTAAGTCAGAGGCTAGAGACACGAATAAGCCTATGTCTAACGAAAAGGTAGAGGTCAGAGACGCTGGAAAGCCTGTACAGAGCGATAAGACAGAGGAAAGTAAAGAGTATGTCGCGAGTCCCGTATTCAACGAGGATGTAGACTGGGACAAGGAGATAGATTTCTAAGGAGGAAAGCATGAATATTTTAATTTGCGCGGGGTATAAGTACGAGAGTTTAACAAGCTCTCTTACGGCGATGTTTCGGGACGGTTCGGTAAAGGTAAGCGGAGTTCCGCTGTTGTCTGATGTGGATGAGTTTATTGCGAGGGGAAGTACTTTTGATAGAGCGATTATCACAGAGGAAGCTATCACAGAGGACGGGAACCTCACAGAAATTGACGACATGCTTGTGGTAGTCGAGAAGTTTGCGAAGGAGATGTCGGGGATATTTGACGACAAAGAGGCAGTATTTATCCTAAACAGCGAAGAGTTAGCGGATGCAGTGCTTACGCAGTTGTTTATGAGTTCGGAGCGCGTGCGGGTGGTGCTTAGAAGTCGGATAGACAGTCTAAATATGTCGTATCTTAGGGACTTAACTCTGGTTCGGCTACAGGACTTCAAGACGAATCAGAATCTAAAGAAGTCTGTCTTTACGCAGGGGGCGGTAAGCAGTAAGGTAGACGAGGATTTAGAGGGAGATAACGAAGAGGAGCTTTCGTTTGAGGATGAAGAGAAGGGTAATGAAGAGAGCAAGGCAGATTTCAGCGACTTAGATGGGTTGTTTGGGGAAGATGCAGACGATATATCGTTTGATGACGATGAGAAGTTCGACTTTGGGGTTGGTACGGACGGGCCAGAGGAGAAAGAGGGAGATACGCCAAGTTTATCGGAAGATGACGAGAAGTCCGAGGAAGATGGAGAGAGTATCGAGGAAAAGGACGCTCCGAACCCGCTCGGAAATGCGGACGAACTTCCAGATTTTTCGGGGTTGTTTGACACTGATACCGACTCTGAATTTGAGACGGAAAACAGCCAAAATGAGCCGAACCAAGATGAGTTATATACTTCAGAGAAAAATGAAAATTCGGACGGTCAGTTTAGCGCGGGCGCAGAATTATTTGATACTTCAGAAAATTTTGGTACAGACCAGACCCCAAAAACGGTTATACCAGACACCCAAAATTCGGGGCTTTCCCCGACCCCCCATTCGGGAGAAGTCAGTGTAAACTCCTCGGTTACAGCTCCCCAAAAGAAGGGTCTTTTGGGAGGGATTTTCGGGGGCAAGGGAAAGGGTGCGGTAGCCGCTCCGAAGGTCGATAAGCCCCGTCCGACTCCGAAGCCAAAGAGAGGGGCAGGAAACGGCGCGGCGACTATAGAGGAGTTAAAGCGTTTAATCGAGTCGTATAAGTATCGCGGTAAGGTGGTGCTGTTTACGGGGACGAAGGATAGCGGCACATCAACGCTTGTCGCGAATCTGGCAAATATCGTGAGTAAGCTTGGCGGGACGGCGCTGGTGGTGGATTTAGCGTATAACGGACGGACGCAGGCGTATATGACTGGGGAGGCGTATCGGAATCTGCACAGTGCAGGCGCGGATACGAATGACTTGCGGCTCTGCCTAAACAACAAGAAGGCAGACATCTTAAACTACGCGGCTACGGTAAGGCAGGGTTATAACCTACTCGGCACGGGGTTAGGTGTAGATTTCGAGAAGCCGAAAGACATCGTTCGGAATATCGACAATGTAAAGAGTTTTCTGTATTCCGCGAAAAGCACATACAATCTGGTCTTGATAGACGCGCAGTTTAGTGACATTGTAGGAGAGTTTAAGGAGTTTGAGGACGGGTCGGATATAATCGTCCTAAATACCACTTCTACGACAAAGGCGATGCTAGAGTTTATGCTGTTGATGTGTAACATCGAGGATAGCCAGCTAAGGGAGAATTTCTTTAGTAACTCAAAGCTAGTGTTTAATAAGGCAACAGACAACAGGTTTTTGCTCGGTCGGCAGTTTAAGAGCTACTACGAGATATTAACAGAGCTTGACGGAATTGTGCAGAATCTAACGACCTATACGGCAGGGTTTAGCGAGATGAATATAGTCGGGGCGATTCCGTATGACATAAGCAACGACAAGATGATGTTTACGGACAGGTTAATCTCTGACGGTAAAGAGTACACAGGTCTTTTTGCAGAGATATTATTAAAAATCTTAAAGTGAGGTTTGGGATGGCGGCGCAGTATACGGTAAATTTCAGTGTAGAGGGTGCAGACGAGCTGGATATAGCTTCGGAGCGTCTTACAGGGGAGACAGGAAGTACGGTTTATGTGCTTCTAAACGAGGAGTCGAATAACAGGCTCTATGACTACTATGCGTCCGTAAAGACGCTAATCCTAAAGGGGAACCGGGTAATCCTGTTCCTTTCGGAGGATAGGAGTAAGATAGGGACGCAGATAGCGATGCTGTTGGTGTCGTATCGGCAGTATGATATTTACAGAATCGAGAAGGAGAGTTTATTAACTTCGGAGTATCTAAGGGAAGTGGCAGACAGATGCCCGACTTACGAAGAGGTAGAGACTTTTATCAGCAGTGACATAGCGACATACGACAAGCTAAACGAGGTGTTATCAAAGTTATCGGATTTAGCGCAGGGGAATAAGCTTGAGGAACTGACAAGCGAGATAATGAGTAACATAACGGTGCTTGAGAGTACGATAAATGTCGTAGATTATCTAAAGAACCTTGCGGATTCTTCGACTATTGGCTTCAAGGAGACGGTAGAGAGGCTTGGAGCGGAGCTAAAGGACAGGGAGAGGGAGCTTGAGAGTGCGAAGCAGGAGAGAGACGCAAAGGAGTTTAGTTTAAGTCGTTTGCAGACTAAGGTAGCGGAGCAGGAAGATGAGATAGCGAAGTATAAAGAGAACTTCGAGAAGGCGTATACGAGCGAGGGTAGCGGGGTTCTAAAGTACAGCACGCTAAGTATGCGAGACATACAGACAACTACGAACGCGGTGCTGTATTTCAAGGAGATAGGGAAGCTTAGATATATCAATTCCTTTGTAATTGCGCTGATGAGTGTGTTGCAGAAGATACATAAGCTTTCTGTGAAGCTGTTAATCTATGACGACAACGCGAATTTCGATGTTTACAAGCCGTTGACCTTTGTAGACGGTCGGATATATCGGGAGAGCAAGGATATATTTATAACAGCGGGAAAGAATGACGCTATGGTAGTAACAGAGCCAGTGTCGTTTATCTTAAGCGACATGCTAAGGAGTCGGAATTTCGATGTAGTTATCGTTTACGACCGTTTACGGCAGAAAGAGGACTTGATAACTGGAATACAGGTCTTTAAGTATTATGTGGTTTCAAGTAGCAACGACTACAAGGGACTAAAAGCAACGATACCAGACGCTCCAGACGAGTATATAATCGGTCATCCGTATATTTCTGACAGGATTATAGGGTTAGGAGACATAGAGCGTAGGCTAATCAGTCAAGGTAAGGCGGCGGTCATGAGCAACTACTGCCGTTTAACAAATGCCTGCGGTGACAAGGGAATTATTTTCAACGAGATATTAGACAGAATCAATGTAAACTTCATGAAACAGCGTAGTTAAGGAGTTTACAGCGATAAGATAAGAGATAGCGAGGATAAAAGATAGCGAGGTGGCGTAAATGCTATTTGGGAAGAAGAAGCCGCGTAAGGGCTTAGAGAGTGGCGTAGAGAAGAAAGTAGCGGCTACGCCGCCCGCAAAGGTAGCGAGCAAGAAGGGTTTATCTGGGGCAAAGAAGAGCCGTAAGGGAACGAAGCTCGACATGTACGATATGATAATCGCGAATTTGTATTCGGGAAACTCAATCGTAGAGCCAGATACGGACTTAGATAAGACGCATATAGACATAGGGTTCAGTAATATCACTTCGGAGAAGTATATTATCAAGTATTTCATGATAAACTCTCTGCCAGACTGGTTATCACCGAATGTTCTGGATAAGATACGGATGGCGTGCTTAAAGAAGGGAGTTCGGATTAACTATTATATCTATGGAGAGCCGCATAAGATAAACTGGGATTCGCCAGAGATGAAGAATAGGATGCGGACATGGCGTAGGTACGCGCAGGAGGGAAAAGGCGGTGATGTCTTTGACTATCGTAACAGGCGCGATGAGGAGTTAGCCAAGCACAGAATCGTAGAATCGACCTCATACTTAAATGTTTCGGAGTTGGATAACAAGCGAGAGCTACTAAAGGTAAGTTTAATGGTAGAGGTAGCGGGTCTTAGGGACGATGAGTCTATAGCAAACATGGGGGACTCGGTGCGGTTGTTAAAAGATATGTGCGCTCGGAACGAGATAGGACTTTTAGAGATTCGAGTAAACATGATAGACTGGCTACAGCAGTTAGGTATATTCAGTTTGCAAAGAATAAAAGAGGTTTATAAGCGCATCACGAAGAAGATATTGACGGACGATATTCTAGCCAACTTTAACAGCTATAAGCAGGGTAGAATCGGAAAGTCTGGTATACCGCTCGGAATCGACACAAGTTCTATGGCACCTGTCTTAAAGGAGTTCAAGGAGAACTCGTCTGATGCAGAGAATATTTTGATTTGCGGTACAAGTGGTAGTGGAAAGTCGATGTTTCTAAAGGTTTTGTTGACTTGGATGATGACAAAGTATGTCGTAACGGTTCTGGACTACGAGGGAGACGAGTATAGCAACCTAGAGTCGTTGGTTTATGCGGGGAATCCGAAGGATGCGATTCAAATTTCGATGGGAAGCGGAAGTACGGCGTATTTCGACCCGATGCAGATAGGCGATTTAACGGGGGATGACAGGATAGACAACGACCTAAAGGACGATGCGGTTGAGTATATCATGGCGACATTCCGAACTATCATTGCGGGAACGGACGGAGAGCTAGGTACGCTAAAGACTTCGATAGTGAGTGAGGCGGTAAAGCGAGTTTACGAGGATGCGGGTGTAACGAATGACAAAGACACTTGGAAGCGGTCAAAGGGACTTCGTATTTCGATGGTGTATGAAGAGATAAAGGACATGGTTTTATCGGAGGAGTATCGAGATACGAACAGCGATGACGCAAAGCATAACGAGGCGAAGAGTATACTGGAGTCTTGCAGGCAGTATTTTGAAGAGGGAGAGATAAGGGCAGGAACCTTTGCAAATCCGATAGACATAGATAGCCTTAGAAACTGCCGTTTAATCGTATTTAGCTTTGGACAGAAGGGTGCAGACGCAGAGAAGCAGGATAAGACGCAACTTGCGTTAAAGCAGTTATGTGTAGCGAATATCTCAACACAGATTTCAAACTACTGCAAGTATGTTAGGAAGTGCTTTAATGTGAAGGTTTGGGAGGAGTATCAGCGTTGGGGCGAGATAGCGGGAAGTTCTTCTCTAATCGGAAATTGTATGACTGGCGGTAGAAAGCGTGGAGAGATAAACTTTATCATCACGAACGACCTAAGTAACATGATAGACGAGAGTAATAAGATAAACGCGAAGTTATTGCAGAATCTAACAGGGTATATTATCGGTTCTATCAAGTCTAGGAGTGTTAGAGAGAAGTTTTGCGACATGTATAACATTCCAGAGATGAAAGCGCCGCTTGAGAAGATATATAAAGCCTCGTCAAAGAAGAGGACTAAGGGAGATAACACATACAGTTTATATCGTCACTCATTTTGCGTGATAATGGATAGCGGAGAGAAGGCGATAGTAAAGGCGATGTTGCCAGATGAGCTGTTAAACAGTAAGTTATTTAGGACAGGCGTAGATATAGAGGGAAATACAGGGTTTAAGCGATAAGAGGAGGGTAGTATGTATATACTGTTGTATTTGATAGCGTTGCCCGTCATTTACATAGCGACCTTCCGAAACGATTTTGATAAAGAGGTCATGAGTCGGGCATATCCGTTTATTTTTCTTTGTAGCGTGATAATGCTCGTGATGTTGTTTGTGTAAGGGGGTGAGGGAGCTTGGGAGCGGAGCAGGACATATTAGAGGCTAGGAATCAAGGCGGTATGGCAGACGGGTTTTCGGATAGCGAGAGTTTAGATGATTTGTTCGGAGATTTCGGTGATTTAGGGGGAGATAGCGGAAACGAGTCTGGGGGCGGGAGTAGTAGCTTTGGGCTTGACGATTTAACGGGGCTTGACAGCTCTGGAGGTATCTTTACAGACCCGAACGGAAGCGCAGGAAACGCGGGAGTTCCGCAGTATGGCGGGTTTAATAACGGACAGCCTGCGGCGAATGCGGGGGGAGATAGGCTAGATAAAGTCCTAGACGCAACGATGGACGGAGCGGTAGGGACTTTTGAGGTCATAAAGGTCTTGGTCGGAAGCATCGGGAGCAGGAATGCAGACGACATAGGGAGTTACAGCCTAAATCTCCTAAAGACGGGCGGTGTGTTTATCGTATTCTCGCTGGTTGCTACGATAGGCGGCATAGTAAGCGGGTTAGGGATTCTTAGGTTTATGGGTATGCCGTTTAAGATGCTAACGAGCGGGATATTGCTAACAGGGACTTCGTTTCTCGGGTTAAGCGGAGCGGCGATAAAGCTAATGGGCGGTAAGGACTTGCCGACATTTGAAGAGGATGCCGCGAATCTGCCAGATATAGACAGTAATGTAGGGGAAGCAAGTAGCGCGGGAAGTGCCGAGGAAGAGGCAGATGAGTTGTTTGGCGGTCTTGACTTTGGGGATGACGATGAGGAAGAGGACTCGGACAGCGGGTTTAGCTTCAGGGACGACAGAGAGGATACGGTAGCAAGCGCTCATGCGGAGTCCGAGGGCAGTTTATTTGACAGGCTCATGCGTAGTGGGGACAGTAAAGAGAGTGCAGGGAGCTTAGAGAGTGTACCAGAGAATGTGCCGATGATAACTCGGGAGTTCCTAGTAAAGACATTCAAGCCGTTCTTTAAGCCGAATAATCCAGATTTTACGAAGGTAAGGACATACGGTTCGGACGATGCAAAGTTTCGGGAAGCGGAGACAGCTATCGTATCGGCGTATGCGTCAGCGGCGGGCAGGGACATAGCAGAGATAGCGAGCAGTGTTTATCTAGGGTCTTTTGAGGAGACTTTGTATTGCTACAAGTTTTCGGTAAAGCGCGTTCCGAAGGTTAGGGTGACAGAGAGTTCGTTGTCGGACGAGATACGGGCATATTTTGTAAATTTTGATACAGCAGAGAAGCGAGACATAGCAGAGATAACGACTTCGGTAACGAAGAACGCGGATATGTATGACATAACGGTATCTAGGTCAGCAAAGGCGGGGGTTGTAACGCTTGGAGACTGTTTAGAGGAGAGCGACATCTATAACTACTTCGTAGACGAGGGGCATAAGTTGCCTATCATTTCGGGTATAGACGAGTATGGAGTGCCTGTAAAGTCGGATGGCAAGATTTACGAGTCGTTTCTGATAGCTGGTAAGCCGCGTTCTGGTAAGTCGTGGACGGTAAACAGCTTAGTTATGCAGTTGCAAGTCTTTAATTTGCCAGAGGATGTGCAGTTTTTGTATATCGACCCGAAGGACTCATATCTTTTCAAGTGTTTATCGTATATGCCGCATTGTTGTGGGTTGCATAATCACAAGAGAGCGATGGAGATATTGGATGACATAGTAAACAAGGAGTCTCCGAGGCGTGCGAGGATATTGCAGGACAATCAGTGTGACACGATATGGGATTTGAGGGCAAAGGGAATCAAGATACCTATTCTTTATATCGTGATAGACGAGTTTATGACAGTGGTAGACTACTATTCCGACAGGATTGGAGAGTTTAACGGCTTGGTTAAGCAGATATTAACACGGCTTCCGTCTCAAGGTATTCGTTTAATCTTCGTGCCGCATAGAGCGCAGGGCGTGGTAGATAAAACGATACGGTCAAATTTAAGCTATGTCGCGGCGGTAAAGGCAGACGATGAGGTAGTAAAAGAGACGCTTGACATCAAGAAGTGGAGTAGGAGGCTTGTGTCGGCGGGTGATACAGCGTTAAAGTTGTCGGATAAGACTTTGTATGTGAAAGGCATTGCGATAGCTACGGATGACAACGAGAATACGAAGCTAATCAAGGAGATAAGCAAAGCATTTTACAAGATGCGAGTAGAAGTGCCAGATATGTCAACGATAGGAATCGGGTATAACAGAGACGAGGGCGAGATACAGGAAGCTTTGCGGGTAGATAGCGGAACTTCGACCTCGGTGCAGTACGATGTGAACAGGGTTTTGCAGGATTTAAGCCACTTATGAGAAAAGTAGAGAGGGTATAGAAATGATGAGAAGAGATGATGAGATTAGAATTGGCGGTCGGTTAAGCAGATTTGGGCATGGAAGCCGAGAGGATAGGCGTTTATCGTTGCGGGAGCGGGAATCGTTGCGGCGAAAGGCGCGGGAAGCGGAGTACGAGGACGAAGAAGAAGAGGAAGAGGATGAAGAAGAGGACGAAGATTATGACGGGGATGAAGATGAAGAAGATGACGATGAGGACGAAGATTATGACGGGGACGATGACGAGGAGGATGAAGAGGATGAAGATGAATTAGACGAGGAGGATGAGGACGATGATGAAGATGACGAGGATTATGACGGGGACAATGATGAGGACGAAGATGAAGATGATGACGAGGAAGATGGGGACGAGGATTCATACGAAACCTCGCCCGCACCGAGTAAGCCAGTAAGCAGTTCTGACGATAGAGATGCGTTTATTGCCGCGTATTTAGCGGAGAAAGAGCGTGAGCTTGCCTTAGAGCGTGAAGCGACAGAGAGAGCCGAGAAAGAGGAGCGAGAGAGGCAGGAGCGGGAAGATAGAGCGCGGAGAGAAGAGCAGGCGAGAGTACAAGCCGAGGAAGAGGAGCAAGCGCGGCGGGCAGAGAAAGCGGAGATAGCGAGGCGTGCTAGAGAGGCAGAGGATAGGGCTAGTCGAGCGGAAGATAGGCTAGGACGCACGAGAGCGCCGTTTAACGGCACGGAAGGCTATCGAGGCATAGAGGATAGCCTAGATAGAGTAAGCCCTGTTTCTGGGCGTTCTGGTGGCTCACAGAGGGAAAGTTATACGGAAAGAGAGCCTGTCCTTTCAGAGTCCGATAGAGCGCTACGGGAGAGGGAGCTTGCCCTAAAGGAGCGAGAGATAGCGTTAAAGGAGCGGGAACTGGCTCTAAGGGAGAGAGAGCAACAGCTAAAGTCTACAGGGGGTCATAGTGGTAAAAGTAACAGCGTAGCCCCTGCAAGCTATACGACACGGGTTATAAACGGTAAAACGGTCAAGGTAAAAGATACCAGTAAAAAGGTTTCAAAACCTATCGAAGAACCCGTTGCCTTATCACAGGATAATCGTTCTAAGCGATACGAAGGTCTTTCAGACGAAAGCCTTATGAAAGAGGTGACTGCGTTTATGCTCCGATACGGTGTTAAGAAGCACGGGATTCCTTACGAGTTAATGGCGGAGGAGTTTGGGGCTGGGCTAATTGCGAAGCTCATCATACGGGGTCATTTAGTTAGGCTTGGCGATTCTACGCTAACTTGTGGAAATAACTGAAAAGAGAGGGAAAGTAATGCAGAAGCGTAAGTACAGGAGACTGGCTGGCGTGCTTGGTGTCGGTTTATCGGTGACATTCGTGTTTACGGGATGTGGTAAAAAGTATGACTACTCAAAGATTCCGTATGCAAAGATGCTAACAAGGCAGGAAGTGATAGACGACTACGCAAAGTCTTTAAGCTATAAGTCAATCGCGGAGAAGGGTGTCAGTAAGACAAAAATCCAGTGGAATGAAGTCCCGTCTAGTATCACGGAGAAGCTGTGGACAAAGACCCAGCAGATTATCGAGACAAATCAGTTAAACGCAGGATATGAGGACGATATGTCCGTTGCCGTGCATGACTATGTGAAGTTACTGCTGGATGATTTGGTTTTAACGAAGCCAGACGGCGGTAATTACACTTACACAGAGGCAGAGAATAACGGCTACTACTTTGTAACAGTTAATTTCGGCACGAAGTTAAACGGGCAGGGTACTTTCAAGGACGCGGCGAATTATCTCGGTATAGACGGGTTTATCATTTCGGATGCAAACGGAAATCCTGTGCTAAATAAGGAGTTTGTGGACGGCGCTTATGGTATGTCGAAGGTAAACGCGGCTAGAAGCGCGGCGAGATTAACACCGTATACGATATTTGCGGATGCGAACTTAACATACGCGCCGCAGACGCAGACGGTAGTAGCGCAGGATACGCCTACAACGGATGCAGAGGGTAATGCAATAGTCAGTACGGATATAGGCGGCGGTAGCGAGGCGGCAACGGGTAGTACAGAGGGTGAGAGCGCGGCAACGGATAATAGCGGTAACGGCGTAGGTTTATCGGACGATAGCTCGGATGATAACTCGGGTTACAGCTATAGTGGTGGCACGGAGACAGCGGGCTATAATAATCTGTTTGCGAACACGATAAGACAGGTCGAGTACGACAATAAGTATATCAACAGCGTGATAGGTTCTTCGACTACAGGAATACCTGTCGTCCCGCCAGTCGGAATGGTTTATAACCCTGTGGAGACGAACGGAGAGCTTTCGGGTTACGGAATCTTTAACGAGGGAAGTTACGGTTTAAGGGATTTCGGGTATGCGAGAGAGGCTTACGGCACGGGGAAGATTAGTTTAACTTTCGTGTTTAAGCAGAATGCAGACGATAGAGACAAGTTTGACTACAAGTATTGCTATATTAACAACTACGAAACGAGCATCGAAATGAAGGATAGCGGAGTTACGCTGTCGGATGATATTAACACGCAGTTAGACCAGACGATAGAGCGCATAGATAGAGCGTTTTGTAATGAGGATATAGCAGGCTTAATGAATAAGTCAAACATTGAGCCGTCAGACCTCGGTATCCGTTTAGCGGAGCTTAGGACTTCGAGCAATATTTTGACTTTTTCAACGCATAGGGTAAAGACGCTAGCGCGTAAGGGAAAGCAGTATTTGGTAGAGCTTGAGCGGACGACAGAGGAAAGCGCGAAGGGCTTTGGAAATACGGCGAAGTATAAGGACAAGTATTACGCGGTGATACGGCAGAACGGGACGGATTTCGTGTTAAACGACATTGTTTGGGTGAGTAGGGAGCTACTAAGAATCCCAGAGCCAGAGGCAGATGACGCAATTACGAGGCGTTTAACTTCGCTAAACCTTGCGGGAGCGGTAGACGAGAGCGTAAAGCCAGCAATCAATCAGCTTCTAAACAGAGTTTATAACGCGACAAACAATGTCGGCTACTATACGCAGTACGATAAGAACGGAAATGTCGTAGTAGACAACGGAATCCCGATGTACGGCTTAGACGACCAGTTTGACAGCAACAAGGAACTGCTTAAGTCGGCTAGAAAAGAGTATTTAGAGTCGCAGATAGTGAATCGTGCGCAGTCGCATATGAATTCTTCGGAGTGCGTGCTAAAGGGTAAGGTAGTGAGCTGGATAGACGGTTACAGCGACCAAGTTGAGCTTACGACCGAGGAGTTTTACGACTTTAGCAAGATTAAGAAGGGCATATATGTAAAGAACTACTATCTTGTTAGCCATTATGGTAATCGGTGGGTGATTGATGATATTGTTCCTATCGAGGAGAAAGAGGTAGAGGGCAATGAGTACGAGGAGAAGGTGAGCCTTTTTAGCAATGTGGATAACAAGGTCGAGGTAATTGCTACGGATAAGGCGGTAGAAGAGGATAATAGCAGTAAGAGCGAGTCTGCTACCGAGAAATCAGATAAGAAGCGTGGCAAAGACGCGACCGAGGCAGAGAGTAAGAAGGCTACGACCGAGGGAAAGAGTAGAGTCGAGACTTCGGTGACGGGCGCGGATAGCGAGACGAGTGACGGATTAAAGCGGGACGCTAGAGAGGTAACTACTGGGGAGAGCAGTTTATCTGGAAGCGAAGCAGAGAGCGAGACAAACTAACTAAAAGTGCAGTACAAGTTGCAATCTTAGCAGTAAAAAGGTTGCAACTTGTATTATTTTGCGGTATAATACAGCTTAAATGGGGCTTTAGGATAGCTATGGGAGGTGTGAAGCGATGTCAGTCAGAAGTCCGATAATACGAGACGGAATGTATCGCGGGACGATAACGGACGCGCACGCCTCGGGTATCTTAAGGGTTCGAGAGAGTAAAGAGATAGCGGGGATGAAGCATATGGTATTTGATTTCCCGTTAGAGCTTGTGGAGCGGTCGATACAGGAAGAGAAGAGCATACGGAAGATAGTGCGGGAAGAGGGAATCGACTATCGGAAGTATTTAGGGACTTTGCGGTCGTATCAGACGGTAGGGGCGGCGTTTATGTATATGTCGCCTCGGAGTATGATAGCGGACGGCGTAGGGCTTGGAAAGACGATAGAGATAGCGGCAGTGCTAAACTACCTGCGTGGGAAAGGGCAGATGAGGCGGTTTTTAATGGCGGTCGAGAACTCTGCTATCAGTCAGACGCAGTATGAGTTAACGCGGTTTACGGGTATGCGGATAGTGGCGCTGTCTGGAGAGTCTAAGCATATGCAGAAAGAGATAGACACGATAGACTGGAACGATGTGCAGGGGATAATCATAAAGCACAGTTCGTTAAAGTCAGACAGTTTGTATCGGTGGCTTGCGAAGTATGCAAAAGACGATATGACGAACGGAATGTATGATGTGTTTATTTTGGACGAGAGTTCTGTGATAAAGAACGATAAGACAAAGACATATCAGTACACGAAGAACCTGTGCGCGTATGCGGACAGGGTGCATTTTATGAACGCTACGGCGTTTGATAAGAATATAATGGATATTTATTATCAGATAGACATGATGGACGAGAACTTACTGCCAAAGCGGTGGAGGATAGAGCAGGATTTCTGTAATCACAGTTCAAAGCTTTATTGGTCTAAGGGAATTAGAGATGACGGAAAGTGGGGCGGGATTCAAAAAACTGCGCGGAGTATAAGTTCATATAAGAATCAAGATGCTTTTAGGCGGCTACTGCAACTGGTGTATTTCGGGCGTTGTAAGAAGGATGTAGGACTGGACAGACCGAATATTTACAAGGTTTACGAGGTAGAGCCTACAGCGGCGCAGTTAAACGCGATAAAGGCTGGGTATCGGTATAACGAGGTTCTAAATAGCCCTTCTTGTATCGAGGAGCTTAAGATAAAAGAGAGTGCAAGCACGGTACCAAAGATAGCGCGAGTGTGTAGTTTATTAGAGAATGACTTTGCAGACAGCAGTGTTATGATTTATTGCTTTCACATTGCGGCGCAGAAAGCGTTAAAGCGGGAGCTTGATGCTCGGGGCAGGAGATGTGTAATCCTAAACGGAGAGGATAGCAGTAAGGATAAGGACGCAAATCGTGCAAAGATTATAAGCGACTTTAATAACGGGGTTTATGACACGATAATCACGAACATCAAGAAGTCGTTAAACTTGCATGGCGGGGATGTTTGCATTTTCTACAGTATGAGTACAACTGTTTCGTCTATGGAGCAGATACGAGGCAGGATAGACAGGAATGTAGACGACAGGGTAAAGACCTTTATCCTGCTTTTATACGCGGGTACGGATGAGTACAGGTTTTTCACAGATACGGTAAAGAATCGTGCGAAGTCAGCGCGGGAGCTTACGGTAGACGCAGAGACAGCAATAGATTATTTCATTGAGTCAATGAAGGGAGACAGAAATGAAGCGGAGTAGGGTAGTAGTGCTTTTAGCGACAGTGGTTGCGGGTGTTTCGTTAGCGGCTTGTGGCGGTAAGAAAGACAAGAAAGACTATCGACAGCTATACATGGAGAATGAGAGCAAGCTAACGGACGCAGACAGCACGATAAAGGGTCTAAGGCTTGCGTTAGCGTCATTTGACAAGAAGTATGCAGATGACGCAGAGGTTTCGCAGTATTCGATACTTGACACAGGAGCGAAGGTCTTTAACTCGTTTAACGGGAAGATATATTTGGACAGTGATGTAAAGTTTGATAGCACGGATAAGCTGTCTAACACATCTACGGTGCAGTTATCTCCGAATATGTCTCTTGCGCCTACGGATAACTGGTCGCTTAACACGACAACTGCATATACGGAGCTGTATAATAGTAACGGAATCTATGGTAACATCGAGATGTACAAGGTCTATAACACGATAGACAGCTCGTTTATCAGTGAACAGCTAATCACTCCATTCTTAAAGGCGAACAATCTGGATAGTTTGCAGGAGAGGACGCTGTTTGCGGGGAATGTGAATGTAGGAGCAGAGGTAAGGAGTAAGTTACAGGTAAAGAGTACGGTAGACGCAGACGAAGAGAAGAAGGTAAAGAAGAAAGCGGTTTTATCGAGTGAGGAGCTTGAGTCAGAGCAGGCAGAAGCGGATAAGGCAGTGCAGGAGAGCGAAGCGGCGCGTATGTCGGAGTATCAGTCAACGCTAGAGAGCGGAAAGACGGAGACAAACGAGAGCGGGGAGACTATTGAGGCGACATTGCCAGAGACAAGCGCGGCGGCAGAGGATGTCGGAAACGAAGAGGTAACGGTGCTTTTGCCAAAGAGTAAGGACGAGACAGACGACTATATCTTTAGGGTCGGTGTTATGATGTATAACGGGCAGGCTATGGTTTATAAGTTTGCTTATAAGGATGATGATAAGGCTTCTGCGAACGGAGAAATCCTAGATAGCCTAATCAATTCGATTAAGTGCGGGGAAGATATGGTTAGGTTCGGGCAGTAAGGCACAGAGCTTACAGTTTAACGGGATATACCTTCGGTATATCCCGTTTTTAGTTTAAGTTATAGGATACCTATAATTAAACCTAGCCGTGTTTCTGCGCTTAGTTTAAGGGAAAAGGAGGTAAGGAAGAGCTAATGGAAAAGCGGTTTTTAGCAGTAGCCGTTTGTCGAGGCGAGGACGGTAAATATCTAGGCTTCAGAGTCGTAGACACGAAAGATAGAGTAGCGCGGGCAGTAGACGCGAATATCCAGAGTATTCTAACGGTCTTAAAGGGCGGGGATGCTTTTTATAATTTAAGGCTTGGAGAGGACGGTAAGGTAAAGGTCACGGGGATGAATCCCGCGCGATTGCCAGTAATCGACTTAACGAAGAAGCCGACCGAAGAGGGGTATTGTAGCGATAAACAGGCGAAGATAGTGTTTGAGGATACGGGGCAGTGTAACTTTGTCTGTTATGAGTGGTCGGGTAAGCGAGTAGTGCTTACGGGTTCTACTCTTGAGGAATATAGGGCGCATTTAGTAAACGATAAGGTTTATGTAACGGCTACGCCGTCCAACGCGCCAAAGGTGGCAGTAAGCCTTAAAGGTAACGGCGATAAGGTACAGGCGAAGTCCTCACATAGAACGCCAGAGGAGAGAGATAAGTTAATCGAGGAGGCAGAGAAACTTCGGAAAGCGGAGAAAGAGAAGCGCGGTGAAGATGAATCTGGAAGCCTTGGTGTTTTCCGTGTGATAGATAGTCCGAATACGATACGGAGCGGGGGAGATTTTCGGACGACCGACAATCTTTACACCTCGCAGATAATCGGAGTAGACGGCGATATGACGCTCGCGCAGAAGTATAAGACAGTGTACGATGACGGCAGTGAGATAACGGTAGACTTAAAGTTTATGAAGGTCGCGAACGCGATTAGCGAGTATTGCGGATATTACGGTTCACTGTATCGAGCGATTGAGCATAAGTTTACCGATAAAGACGAGATAGTTCCGACTGCGGGAGCGTGTCCAGAGTATATTATTTTCAATGTAAAGTATTGTAACAGCCTTACTACGCCAGAGTTAGTGTTTATCCTGCTACATGAGTTATCTCATATCGCTCTACAGCACGCTCTGCGTGGTAGAGGAAAGAATCACGATGTTTTTAACATTGCGGCAGACCTGATTATCAATAAGCAGATTTGCGAAGAGTATAAGGTTTCGCCTACAGGTGGCGTTTCAAAGCTAAGTGGGGAAGGTCAATCAGAAGATAAGTGCGGAATCGCGTTCCCAGACGGCGGTTTGTATAGCGCGGCGGTAGACTTAACGAAAGACACAGCAGAAAGTATCTATGAAGAGCTTATAAAGACCGCAAAGAAGAGGAAAAATAATAGCCTAGACGGAGATAACATGCACAGGGGTACTTCCAAGGGCGACCAGAATAGCGGCGGCGGTGGAAGCTCTGATGGAAATACAAGCGGTGGTAGTGGTGGAGACGGAGAGGGTGAAATCACCGAGGTAGACTTTAGAGGGCAGAAGATAAGTTTACCTGCGTCTTTGCGAGACATTGCGGAGTCAGCGAGAGATGCGTCACTTGATAATTCGAGCCTAAAGGATAAGTTAGACGAAGTGGCGCGGCGTGCTATGGTGCATTATAAGCAGTTTGGGCAGGGTCACAGCAACTTAGCGCGTGATATAGAGAAGGTGCTTGCGCCTCGCATACACTGGAAGAAGTATTTGCAGAAATACTTAATCGAAGCATCACAGACTTTTGACACTTTTTCGTCTCCCGAGCGAAGATATTTAAGCAGAGGAATGACATTGCCTGGACCTCGACATACAGACCAAGATACCATCAAAGGCTTAAAGGTATGTATCGACACTTCTGGAAGTATCAGCAAAGAGGATTTAGGTATCGCGCTCGGACAGGTAGCACAGCTTCTAAAGAAGTATAAAGCGGACGCAGAGGTAGTTTATTGGGACACCGAGGTAGCGTCTACGGGAAAGTTTTCGGATATAGCGAGCCTTTATAAGCACGAAGCGAAAGGCGGGGGTGGAACGGATGTAAACTGTATCTTTGAGTATTTCAACTCTAAGGAGTGCAAAGATAAGCCGAAGTTAATCCTAATCTTCACGGATGGCTATTTCGGGAAGGTAGACATGCATCTGGTGAATCGACTGCACTGCAAGAAGAACATCATTTGGGTAATAAATGACGATAACCTAGTAGATTTCAAGAGGCACATTGATTTCGGCAAGGTTGCCGTTTATAAGAACTGATTAAGAGGAGAGAAGCTATGGCAAATTACAATATGATAACTGTAAAGTTAAGGCAGTTTAGAGAGATGGTGCGTAAACAGCTTAAGGCGAAGCTGTATACGCCTATACTTGCACTTGGAAAACCTGGAGTAGGCAAGACGGAAACTCTGTCGGCACTTGCTAAGGAGCTTGGAATCGGGTACTGTGAGTTCAGAGTGGCGAGTATGACGCTGGTGGATGTGTTGGGTATTCCGCACGAGATTGAGCAGGAGAAGGGCGGCATGGTAACGCTGTGGTCGCCAAACGGCTTACTGCCGAACGAGGAGAGAGACGGAGAGGTAGGTATTCTGGCGTTAGACGAGATAACGGCGGCGAAGCCAGAGATGAGAACGACACTCTTGCAGTTGCTTGATTCTAGGCGACAGGTCGCGTCCTACAAATTTCCCGAGCATTGGGTTTGCATTGCTATCGGTAACGATGACGAGTCGGGAGCAGATTATCAAGGTATCGAGTCTCCGTTTATCGGACGATGCGGCTTAAAGATGCTTCTTGACCCAGACTTTGACGACTGGAAGCCTTGGGCGTTACAGCACGATATAAATACGACCATTCTTGCGTTTATCGAGAGTGATAAGAGTAAGTTAAACACCTTTGACCCGAGTGCGGATGTCGAGGTTTATGCGTCACAGAGAGATTGGGCTAACTTTAGCAAGTTTTTGAATCACTTAGAGTCTTGTAACGGCGGCGCACCGCTTGATGAAATGACGGTATCGCTGTTTGCGAAGGCTTCTGTGGGAGAGAAAGTTGGACCAGAATTCGCAATGTATTATAGATATAATACGCAGATAGTATCTGCGGAGGCTCTGTTAAACGGAACGGCAGAGGTAAACTTTGCAGGGCTGGATAACGCAAAGTTTTATCTGTTACAGAAGCATGTCAATCAGATTATCATAGACGACTTGAAGGGAACTTACGATGCAAACCTGTCTTACAGGTTTGACGAGAAGATAAAGCTTAGTGACGATGTTAAGCGTCATTTAACGAATCTGATTAAGTTTATCGTTGAGTTACCTTCTTCCGAGTGGCGAGCAGTTACGATAACAGACTTAACGCATACTGTTTCTGCATCCATCGGAATATTCTACGATGTAGATACTAACCAGACAGGCGTGTTTAATGACAGGGCATTGCGTGATAAGTTTAAGAAGGCGTTTGACGATATTGCGCTCTATATGAGTCAGCAAGAGGACGCGCTTACGCTTGCAAAGAGCCAGAAGAAGTGAGGAGGGGGAAAACATGGATGCAGTATTCATTGTAATCAATAAGCGAGACACCGAGCAGGGTGCGGTTTATGCGTTTGCGGCGCTTGCGAATGACGGGGCAGGATGTGACTACAAGCATTTGTGGAAAGGTGAGTGCCAAGAGAGTGATTTAACGCCGCTTGTAAAGTATGCGCGTAGCATAGGAAACACGCATCAAGTGAAGTTCCTAAACTTCAAGCTAAAGGACAAGAAGGTTTTGCCAGTTGGATATAGCTTTGAGGTGTTTAAGAGGGAGAAAGCGAAGCCGAATGTTTTGCTTAACGAGGTTAGGTCAGAGGAGACAAGCGCGTTACTCGGCTATACGATATATGTAACGGATTCGGGTAAGGTAGCAAATGTAGACTTAGCTCGGCTTATGCCAGCGGTTAAGAAGTATCAAGAGAGCGGATTAAAGCTGATTCACAACGCAATGTATATCGGCGCTACAGAGGGAAAGAAAGAGTATCTAAAGCAGTTTATCGAGGGCAGTATTCCGAGTAGGTCTGTAAAGACGGGACAGAACACGAAGGTAGACGCAGAGAAAGCGGAGATGTCTAAGGAGAAGCTGGACAGTAACGCTAAGAAAGAGAGTGCGGCGAGTAAGTTTACGGTAGAGCAGATGGTAGTCTTACGGAAAGCGCATAATGAGGGCGTAAACTATAAGAAGTTTGCGAAGCCAGAGCTGTCACCCGCGCAGATGGAGATGCTTTACGAGATAGAGAAGCTTGGAAGGCTTGACAGCAGATACTTAGCATTCCCTCGGTATAGTAGAGAGGTGCTTGAGTTCTACTATTCAGAGCTTAAATTAAAGGACGATTTAAGTTGCTTTGTAGAGACGAGAAACGGTAAGCGCGTGATGGCGAGCGAGTATAACATCGCGCAGATGTATCAGATTCGTCTCGGAAGCCTTACGGGAATCGACTATCACAGGTATATGAATCCGAAGCTTAGTGTTCGAGAGATGTCGAATATAAGAGAGGCATTGGAGTCAAACCTTTGGGTCGGCGCGAGTGAGTTTATTTCTGGAAGTGAGCAGTCGGGTGTTCTGATAAAGACGCTTAATTTCGGGAAGAAGCATAAGAAGCGCGGGGGAAAAGAGTAAGGTTTTATGAGGTGGCGTTATGAGGGGCGGTTAAACCGCCCCTTTGATTTAGGGGATTTTGGGAGGAGAGTATGCGTTATATATTTTTAATCACGGGTATACGGACGGCAGGGGTAGATACGGTTTATAGGCTTGCTATAATCCGCAAGGCTAGTGCGGTGTACGACATAAAGTATGAAATAATGTCAAACAGCAAGACCTTACGAGCAACCAATGGGATTTTAACGTGTGAAAGTTATAACATGCTAAGTAATATGCTCGCGTCTATCGTAAAATCAAAGGAGTCGTTCACTTTTGCAAATTTCGAGTTAGATGAAAAGACGCGGACGATAGTGCCTTATGGTAACGGGTTTGCGAGCGGCGGGGTCTTGGTAGCCTTGGATGACTTGCGGGTAACAGAGCAGGGGGCGAAGGTAGGGTATACAGTATATAACCTAGAGAGCGGGACGGTATCGTTTATCGGGGTATCGGATTTGCTTAACGCGGCGATAGCGTATGACGTGCGGGGTTTATGTCTCGTGCAGAATTTACGGTTTCATAGGTCAAAAGAGGGCGAGATAAAGAAGTTAGCGTGCTTTTGGCACAGTAGGGAGCATTACGGGGTAGCGGTTATACCGAAGACGGCACATGGGGTGCTTGGTTTTGAGCGAAGCTCCCACATGATAGCAGAGGGACTAATGCGTAGGTTAGAGATGTAAGCGGAGGAGTTTATTATGAGACAGGCAGAGTTTGTAATAACGGGGCTAAAGTCGCTTGATAGAGAGTATTACTACGCGGCGACTGTAGGGGTATTTGAGCATGAGGCAGGGGAGATAGAGCGTAAGCTCATACGAGAGTTTGAGACACGGATAGCTTCTAGCGATAATCGAGAGTATTTTGAGATAAAGGACGAGAACGGGGTATATCGTCTAGCCTCGGAGACAGAGGAGTTTAAGCGGACGCATGAGGTAGTGTGGGTAAACTTTAGTGATAGCTATTTGCCACATGAGGGAAAAGCGCCTTACGGGAATAGTAACGGGATATACTGTAATGTGCGAGATTTCGGGTCGTTAAGCCGTCTCGGGGCGTATATCGTGTTAATGGGTAAAATCGAGTCATCGGACGGGTATCTGCTTGGATATGCCGCACTCTCTACGGTAACGGGAAAAGTCTTTAATTTGCCCTGTGTCGGTGTTTATCCGATAAAGGACATTACGGCTCGGTATCGTCACTGGGAGTTTTGTAGTAACGGAAGATACATTGACGGAGAAATCCCGTATTTAGAGTCTAGCGTAGAGTATACGATAGGCGGCATGGGGATAGGGATAGAGAGTAAGGCGTTTTACTATTTAGACAAGGTTAAGCTCACAGAGAAGCCAGTATATAGCGAGATGTTTTCAGAGTTTACGGGGGAGATAGAGGCTATCTTAGAGGGGCTTCCAGAGACAGACTATAAACGCGGGGCAGAGCTTAAGGTAGAGAGGTAAGGGGTAGGATGCGAGCTTCTTCGGAGGAATTACGACTAATTATTACAAACTGCAAGGGAGAATCTTCGAGAAAGCGATTCACAGTAAAGGTCTTTACGGGGAGTCCTTTTAAGGGCGGGTATCGGCTACAGGAAGAGTTTACAGGCGGCGGTAGTTATCTTAGGTGGCGGATAGAGAGGTTGCGGGCTACGGGGATAGTCGTTTGTGTAAACTTTAAGATTCGTGAGCGGCATCGAGAGATAGAGGTTACGCCTGTCGGGAGAGGGTTTACGGGGGAGAGTATCGCGGTAAACCTAATCCTGCCCTTAACGGGGAGTAGTAGGGACTGGGCAGGGGTGGCGCTATATGTGGTGGATAGCGGGAAAATCGTTTATATACGGCGAAGCGAGGCACAGGAGACGGAGAGAGCCTATCGGGACGCGGGGAGAGTGTTCGCCCAAAATCTCTGTTTACGGACGAAGTGTGACGGCACGGAGACGCTCTGTAGGGTACAGGGCGCGTCTCGGCGGGTGATTCCCTTAAAGCCTCCCAAGGATTTTGAGCTAGATAAAATTTGGAATGCGGGCAGTAAAGACTTTACAAACTTTCTGAATTGTGGTAAATAAGAAGGGAAATCCCCTTCTTTTTTATTTATTTGCCTAGAGGAGTTGGAAAGTGTTACGGGGTTTAGATGTCTGGAGGTTAGGAAAATGATTGTTCTTTGTCGTATAGGCGTGAGTGGCTTAAATGTAGCGCTTAAGGACGGGGAGATAGAGTTTATTCCCGATGAGGAGCTTGGAGATTCGGGGAATACGCCTGTTACGGTAGCGGATGGTATGCGGGTTGTATTTTCGGTAGATGAGAAGTTCTATATCGTAGCCGTAAGAGGAAATGAAGCGCGAGTGTACTTATCAGACGCTCGGTATATTAACGACTCTCGTGTACAGGAAGTATACGCTTATGACGGGGAAAAGTTTAAGCGTGTTGAGCGAGCGGTTGTTGAGTCTCCGTTTCGGTATAAGTTTAAGCCGCTTGAGATTAAGACAAACGACTATAGGGACGGGGAAATCGTTTATAAGGTCGGTGTGTTCAAGATAGAGGTCGAGCGTGAAGAGGTTAAAGGGACAGGAAGTAGCGCTAGCCTGTTCGAAGACGAAACGGAAGAGGGCAGTGACTCGCTAGTAGAGATTCCGAGAAAGTATAGCGAGTATAAGAGCGACTGCAAGCTGTGTCACGGGACAGGGAAGGTAATAAACAAGTTAGGGTATGTAGTAGAGTGCAGTTGTGGTAGAGCGCTCTTTGAGGAGAGGGAGCGGCTTAAGGAATTGCAGGATAAGAAGCCTGTCTTTAGTATTCCTAAGTCGGTAAGCGAGATAGCGGTATTAAAAGGTCTTGTGCCGAGCGAGCATCAAGACATTGTGTATGATTCAGAGTATGTTTATCGGCGTATCACTGGTTCTATCGGTGGAGACAGGGTAGTAGGCTTTGAGAACTACGATAAGGCGGTGTGTTCGATAATAAACGCTTGCAGGACTGGGACGAAGGTGCGTCATAGCTATTTACTGGCGGCAGACACGGGGTTTGGGAAAAAGAGTTTCGTGTATACTTGTCTAAAGTATTTGCTTGGCAGGGATGCGAGAGTGCCAAAGTATTTGTCTTTGTCGGAGATAGGTTTTCTTTCGGAGAAGCGGGTAAAGCAAGCGAAAGCGTTAAATGTGCCGACCTACTATTTTCGGTATAACGAGAGCGACAAGTTTCGGTTTATCTGGGCAGAGGTCAGTAAGAAAGCGGAGAAGCGGCTGTTAGAGATATTAGCGGAGCGCTCTGCGGGTGTCGGAATCAGTTTATCGGAGAAAGAGTTCAGTGACTTAAAGCACGAGGTAGATTACGCGGTGCTTGAAGAGGTCATGGGGCTGTATAACGAAGCGATAAAGGGGTATGACAGGAACGACACCGAGGGGATAGCGGCAAGGGTTAATGAGGTATTGGCGAAGCAGTTAGATACTTACGAGGACATCTTGAATGCTCCTATATTGTTCACATATTTTGCCGAGTATACTAACATTCAGTACGAGGTAGAGGTCTTGCACACGCTGTTGACTGTCAGAGGAAACAAGTGTTTGCCGACTATCGTGCTAATGGAGGACAGTGTGCGAAAGTTCGGCAATATAGTCGGCTACAGCAACGGTGTAGAGGGTAATATAGAGGTAGACGCGATTAGAGCCTTGTCAGACCACTGGGGCAGTATGTTAAGTGAGAACAGTACTTTCTTTATGGAGAACTTGAATGCAAAGAAAGTAGCGGAAGATATGGCAGGGGAATCAGATTATAAGCGAATGATATATGTAAACTGCTACAAGACGCGAGATTACTTAAAGGCACTGGTAGGAAGTCGCAAAAAGCGCAGAGGTAAGGCTTGAGAAGCCAGCGATAGTTTATATAGAGCGTAGCGGTAGGGAGCAAAAATCGCGAGTACGCGCCTAAATTTTAAGCCAATACCGGTAAGACAGACCAGCAAAGAAATTTGGCATACACAAGGGCTTTTATAAACTGTAATTAAAATAAAATTTTAAGCCTAGTCTGATTTTAGAAACTCGTCAAAACAAACGATATACCGGCACGGATTTTCGGGGTAGACCTGTGTGTAAAATCGGCATACCAGACACCAATTTTTAGCCTCTTAAAAAGAGGGGGTTTCGGAGAAGGTATTTTTGGGGGCGCGGTCGTTTAAGGGGTCAGCGAGCGGGTAGCACGAGTTAGCTACTAGGCTAGTACGCGCCAAGTAATCCGTCAGTTTCAGTTCTGGAAAATCTGGGAGAGAGGAGAGGGGAGAAGTGGCAATCAGTAATCTAAGTTTGAAAGCGTTATTGCAACAGCTCTGGAAAACGCCGTCCGAGCGTTTAGGGCTACTGCGTCAGACAGAGCCGTATAAGATTTGCTATATCGGTTCAGACTGTAGCAGTGAGAGAGAGTATAACGATGTTTTAGCGACTTTTAAGGAGAAGGCAGGAGAGGATAGCCGTCATACGCTGTTGTTTGATAACGAGATTCCGTTTAATGTGGATTTAGATTTTATCGGGACAGTGAAGCAGGGCTTGGCTACGGTAGATTTGACGGCGATTAAGGACAGCGATGTGGTGATGTTTGCGGATGCGGACTATAATCACAGGTTTGTTCAGAAGTTGCAGGGGGTAGTCAATAAGATTCTGTCGAACGAGACATTTCCGAACGAGTCTGTCAAAGCAAACTTCATAACGAGGCTTCTCTTAGAGGTTTATACGCTTGTCGTGCCGCTTGAGATGGCAGATGAGTATAGCACGCCAAATAAGTGTATTTATTATGGCAGTATAGAGCGCTACGCGGTGTATTTCCTAATGCTACTCGCGAGTCTGGGGTTTGATGTTGTGTATATCAATCCGCTTGAGAAGCCCGCGTGCTTAGACTTGCTTGAAGCAGAGCTTTCGGTAGGTAACGCACGGTATCAGATAGGTTCTTTTCATGACAGAGCGTCAAAGGGACAGGCGATTCATCAGATAGACTCCGTGACGCTCGGATTTAGGCAGGAAGTAGAGAAAACAGTCTTTACGGATTCGGGTTTATTTAGACAGTGGCAGTTTAAGCATGGCGGGACGACAGAGAGTATGTTTCTGAACGCTACGGTCGAGGATTTAGAGAATAACTGGGACGCAGAGGCTAGAGTTCGGCAGGGTTTTGGGGTGGTCGGGAAGAAAGTAAAGATACCTACACTTTTCTACGAGGTAGACGGAGTTCACAGCGATGATAACGACTACTGCGCATTTGTCGGGAAGTTTGTCGGCGGGAAAGACACGCTTTTAATTTATGGTAAGCCCGAGGAGCTTCTGGATATAACGATTTCAGAGGATGATGTTCTAAAGATTTCGTTTTGCCAGAAGGTAGACGGAAGTTTTGACAGAGATATGCTAAAGGCGTTGCCGTTTTATCGGTATGCGCCGTATAACGATGACACAGAGGACTTTATCTTAGACAAGATAAACGAGACGCTTTCAGATAGCACTCTGTTTTCGCGTCCCATTGTAGATAAGCGGGATAAAGTCGAGTTTGTTGCGATGTGCTTGCAGTTAAACAAGAAGTTAATGTATATGATAGACACATTTGACTTTCCTTTTGGGATTCCGAAGGTAGTTGCGTTTCTTGATAACGAGAGTTCGCTTAGTCAGCAGACTCCGTATATCTTAGGTTTTTTGCACAAGATAGGCTTTGACATACTTGTGTTAGCCCCTGCGGGGCTTTCAAATCTTTCGACATATGTGGATAGGGGGCGATATAACTGTGTGAGATTAGCGGAGATGAAGTATGATGTGACCTTTGATAAGGTTTCCAGTCCAGAGGGCAGGAAGAAGTCGGCAAAGAAAGGTGTGCTTGCAAGTTTATTTAGTATTTAACGCGAGAGAAGGAGAAGAGTATGCAGTATAACGAGTTAGTTCCCGTAGAGCTTACGAAGCAGGAAGTTGCAGAGAGCAAGGAGATGTTGGATGCTCCCGAGGCGTATAAGGAGAAGTTAAAGGCTCTGCCCGAGGTGCAGAACTTAACGAATGAGATTAAGATTGATTTTAACAATGCGAACGGCACAGGAATGTCGATTTTACAGTTCGGCAAGAAGCCCGCAGAGGAAATTGAGAAGATGTCGAACGAGATTCTTAACTATGTGAAGGTACCGACCGACACAGAGGCGGCTGAAATGATGAAACAGCTTGCAAGGGTTATGAATCGGTTTGATATTAAGGAAATCGAGAAGATTAACGACATTCCGAAGAAAGAGAGTTTCTTTGACAAGATTCGGAAGCGTATGATGGAGAATCTTGACGCGGTAATCCAGAAGTACGACAATATGGGAAAAGAGGTAGACCGTATCGGTCAGTTGCTTCGAGGTTTTGAACAGCAGACGATTGATAATAACGTGACGCTTACAAAGATGTGGAAAGCGAATCAGAACTATTTTTGTGAGCTTGAGAAGTATGTCGTAGCTTGTGACTTGGCGGTAGATGAGCTTACGCTTTATCGTTCTCGTGTGGAGTCCGATAACGAAACGCTGTCGCCCGATATGAAGAGTATTCGTTTAGGTCAAATTGACATGGCAGTAAACGAGATTAAGAAGCGCCAGTACGATTTACTGCAAGCGGAGATGGTAGCAAGAATGACAGTGCCGATGCTACAGAACATGCAAGTAACGAACATGAATCTGGTGCGAGAGATTAACGCGGCGTTTGTGGTGGGTCTGCCGATTTTCAAGCAGAACTTGGCGCAGGCGATTTTGCTTAAGAGACAGGCGATTGTAGCGAACTCGGTCGGGCAGTTTAGAGAGGCGCTTAACACACAGCTTGAGCAGAACGCAAATTACAGTGCAAAGACTGGTGCAGAGGTAGCAATGCGTTCTATGGACGGATTGTTTGACATGGATACGCTTCGCAGAGTTTATCAGACGGTTAAAGAGGGAACAGCGAATGTGCAGAGAGCGATGGAGACGCAGATGTTGTCGAATGCGGAGAATGCGAAAGAGATTGAGCGCATGAAGCTTGAGACTCGGCAGGGTTCATTGTCGGTAACAAAGCAGTACGGCAAGTAAAGCAGTAACGGAGAACACCTGTTATAAATTTTCGGTACACGCAGAGTATGACTAATAAATTTATTTTAAGGAGGAGTAGGCTGTTATGTTAGATTTCACGCAGTATGATAAGAAGTCGCTTTCAAAGGTCGGAAATGTAGACTCAAGTTCGGTTCTGGTGCTTGAGAAGGATAGCATCCTGCGTCTTGAAAAGGATGCACCGAGCTTACGACACTGTACGGTGGGTTTAAGCTGGGACGCGGCGCAGGATGGAGCGGCTTCCGTAGATTTGGATTTGTCGGCGCTTTATATCGTCCCGAACGAGAGAATCACGAAGGCGAATGTGAACGAGCGTTTCTGTTATTACGGCAACCCGAATAACAGTGGGGACGGAAACTCGGTAAAAGGCATTCTGCCGACAAAGTGCTACATGATACCGGGAACTTGGTCGGCGGGAGATGACAGATTTGGTAAGATTTCGGTCGGTAAGAACGATAACGAGGAAGTCTACACAAATCTTGATGAAGTTCCTGCAAACGTGGCGGGAATCCTGTATGTCGTCAGTGTCTTTAATCAGTACGAGGATAATCGTCCGAAGCAGACGTTCGGTGCGGCTAGAAACGCATATGTGCGCTTAATCGACCGCGACACGAATAAAGAGATTGCGAGATACAGTTTAACGGGTGATTACTCGACCGACACTGTAGTTGAGTTCTGCACGCTTGAGCGTGATGGTAATGGTTGGGTGTTCCATGCGCTTGGAAACGGTTCTATGGGTACGCTCATTGACATTGTGGCAAAGTACGGAGCATAAGGGAGGATAAGAGATATGTCGATTTTTGGTAAACTTTTCGGTAACGGAGAAGAGGACGAGAAGAAGAGCGAGACAGCGCGTTCTGCGAGCTTTAGCGAGGCGGCAAGGGATAAGATTAAGGGCGTGGAAAAGCGAGAGGTTTTATTAAACCTTGAGAAGCCGTCCGTGATTAGCCTAGAGAAAGGTGACATTTTGAATCTTTCAAAGGCGAATGTGCCGCTTAGTAAGATTCACGCGGCGGCAGGCTGGGATGCGGCAAAAGCGGGTCATATTGATTTAGACCTCTGCGCACACTTGTTTGCGGGTGGTACGCTTGTTGATACGGTTTATTTTGGAGCTAAACACAGTAAGCGGGACGGTATCTGGCTCGACCACGATAATCTGACGGGTGATGGAGACGGCGATGACGAGAACATCTATGTAAATCTTAACGGACTTAGAAGTGACGTGGATAGGATTTACTTGTCCGTTGTATCGTTTACGCATAACACATTTAACGATGTGAAAAACGCATATGTTCGCTTGATTGACGAGAGCGGAAGAGAAAGAGAGCTTGCACGCTATGATATTTCAGCGGACGGAGGTAAGAATGACTCCGTGACAGCGGGTGCGTTTATCCGTGAGGGTAACGAGTGGAAGTTCCTTGCGATTGGGGAGTATAGCTATAACAACCAGAAGATTCGGATTCTCGGTGATAAGTTAGCCGAGGCGCTTAAGTAAGTAAAAGGAGGATATGAGAGATGGCGATTGATTTTTCGATTTTGGATAAGAATGCACCGAAGCCGAGTGAGGTAACGGGAAACGGTGGTAGTTCACCGATTAGCCTTGAGAAGAACAGTATTATCGACTTGAGTAAGGCGGCACCGAGCCTTAAGCGTGTAAAGTTTACAGGCGGTTGGGACGTTGCAAAGCAGGAAGGCGAGCAGTTTGACCTTGATATTTCGGTTTTCTGTGTCGACTATAAGGGCAAGGTCGGAGATTTAAGAACAGAGGCGGTCTGGTATTTGAATCTCGATAAGCGCGGACTTCTTCACAGTGCGGATAATAGAGACGGCGAGGGAGAGGGAGATGATGAGTATGTAATCATCAACTTAGACGATGTGTCTCGTGACTATCAGAGGCTTCTGTTTACTGTTTCGATTTACGAGGCAGAGAAGCTTAAGCAGACTTTCGGTCGGGTGAGCAATGCGTTTACGCGCCTTGTAGATATGGATACAGGTCGTGAGATTGTTCGTTACAACTTAACGGGTGACTATTCCACAGATACTTTCTTGTTTGTCGGTGAGCTTGTGCGGAATGGTGACAGTTGGGCATTCCACACGATAGGGCAGGGAAGCAACGATAATCTCTTAACCTTCTGGGAGAGATATAAGTAAGTAGCGGCGAGGTCGCATTTAGGCAGTCACATGTTTAGGTAGCGGGGAGGCAGTAAAGTCTCCCCGCATTTATCGGGAGGTAAGATTTGAAGTATACGGGATTAAGTAAAGAAGAGGTGCGTAAGTCTTACGAGGCACATGGAAATAACGCGCTTTCGTCTAAAAAGACAGAGACTTTTCTTGAGATTTTAGTCGGGGCGTTTGACGACCCTTGGATTAAGGTGTTGCTTGCGGGTCTTTTGCTAAAGGTCGCGATTAATGTAGCATGTATGGTAAACCCGTCACTCGGGGAAGCGGATTGGATTGAGGTTGTGTCGCTTGTATTGGCGATTGGGCTTTCTACGGGAGTTGCGGCATTTTCGGAGTGGAAGAACGGGCAAGAGTTTAATGTTTTGCAGGAGCAAGCGTCAAAGATAGTCACGAAGGTTTATCGAGACGGCAGTTTGCAGGAAATCAGCATAGATGATATTGTTCTGGGAGATATTGTACAGCTTCGTGCAGGAGACCAGATTCCTGCGGACGGTATTATTCTGTCGGGAAGCCTAAAGGTAAATCAAGCGTCTCTAAACGGAGAGTCGGAGGATGCAAAGAAGCTAGAGCTTGGGGAGAATCCGCGTCCTACAGGTGACGACACTTTTAATCCGTTTATTTTGCTTCGCGGTTCGTATGTAACGGAGGGCGAAGCGGTGATGGAAGTCACGGCGATAGGCGATAAGACAATGCTTGGTTCTATCAATGTGGCGATACAGGAGGACACGAAGGAGTCTCCGTCAAAGGAGAAGCTAACTAAGCTTGCGGGTCAGATAGGTGTTATGGGTTCTGCGGGTGCGATTGGTTATCTTTTAATCAATGTCGTGCTTGTGTCTGGCTTGGTTCGGACGATTCAGAAGCCCGATAACATCATCTTCTTTGCGATTCAGCTTATCATGTACGCTGTAACTATTATTATTATGGCAGTACCGGAAGGTCTGCCGATGATGCTTGCGATGGTCGCGAGTATGAACAGCAGACGGCTGTTGTCTGAAAACATTCTGGTAAGAAAGCCGGATAGTATCGAGACGGCGGGCTATATTGATATGCTGTTTTCGGATAAGACGGGTACGATTACAGAGGGTATCTTAAAGGTCGTAGACGTGCTACTGGGAGACGGCTTTGTTTATACGACAGGCGACACAGTTGGTAAGCAGTTTAAGAATGCGCCGGATAGCCTAAAGGCAGAGTTAAAGGCGGGTCTTGGATTAAATAACGACTCTTCGATTTCAAACGGAGTGGCGATTGACTCAAATACGACAGACAGAGCGCTCTTAAACTTTCTGTTTAGCTATGGACTTGTGCCAGAGAGCAAGGAGAGCATTGTTTCTAAAGAGGCGTTCACTTCTGCTACGAAGTTTGCTTCGGTTACGCTGGATTCGGGCGAGACTTACATAAAGGGTGCGCCAGAGATTATCCTAAAGGGCGTAACGAAGTATATAACAGAGGATGGAGAGGTAGCCGAGTTTACGAGAGAGGTCGAAGATGGCTTTACGCGGGCTTCTGTCGAGCAGGCAAACCGTTCGATGCGGTTGCTGGCAGTCGTGAAAGAGGAGAATGGCGTAAAGACGCTTATCGGAGCGGTCTGCATTAGAGATAATGTCCGTAAGGGAATTAAGCAGACGGTCGAGACGCTAAACGGAGCGGGCGTGTCGGTTGTGATGGTGACAGGCGACAGGAAAGAGACAGCGGTAGCGATTGCGAAAGAGGCGGGCATTTATGCTTCGGAGTCGGATGTTGTGCTTACGCATGATGAGCTTGTCGGTTTAACGGATGACGAGGTAAAGGCGGTACTTCCGAGGTTAAAGGTTGTGTCTAGGGCTTTGCCGATGGATAAGAAGCGCCTTGTGAATCTAGCGCAGGAGATGGGTGCGGTAACAGGCATGACGGGAGACGGTGTAAACGATGCGCCGTCCTTAAAGACTTCAGATGTCGGTTTTTCGATGGGAGACGGCACGCAGGCGGCGCAGGAGAGTTCGGACATCGTGATTCTGAATAACTCGCTGACTTCTATCGAGAAGGCGGTGCTTTACGGCAGGACGATGACGGAGAGCGTGAAGAAGTTTATCGTGTTCCAGCTCACGGTAAATGTAACTACGATAGCGATGTCGCTGATTGCGCCGCTGATTGGTTACAAAGAGCCGTTCACGATTATCCAGATTTTGTGGATTAACTTGATTATGGACACGCTTGCGGCGCTTGCGTTTGGTGAAGAGCCGACCCTTGAGCGGTATATGAAGAGACAGCCAATAGGACGGAAGGAGCATATCCTAACGAACTATATGAAGTCGGCTATCGGAGTGTCGGGCGCGTTTATTGCTGTGGTATCTGCGGGTATTCTCGCAAACCTTGGAAACGTGCAGAGTATATTTGACTTAAGCGGAAGTGAAGAGGTGTTGACTTTCATGTTCACATTCTTTATCTACGCGGTAATCTTCAACTCGCTGAATACTCGGAGTCACGGGTTTAATGTGCTTGAGTATATCGGGAAGAATAAGAAGTTTATTTATGTGATGACTTCGATTGCGGTGGTGCAGTCAGTGATTATTGAGTTTGGTGGGCATGTGTTTAGCACAGTGCCGCTTGACTTAAAGCACTTTGGAATGGCTTTGTTGCTTGCATTCTTGATTATTCCCGTAGATATGGCGAGAAAGCTTCTTGTCGGTTCATACAAGGAGTAAAATTTTTACGGGGCAGGGGATTTTTCCCCTGCCCTTTTTGTTTTCCTTGACAGTGAGAAAGTCTAAGTATATAATAACTAGTGACAGTTAGTGTGTCGGTCTGTAAGGAGACAGAGGATGAGAGAGTTGGTTTTGCTTCGCGGGTTGCCTGCGAGCGGGAAGTCAAGCTTTGTAGAGGAGTACGGCTTGGGGGCATACACCCTAAGCCTTGATGATTTTCGGATTGAGGTAAACAGTGTAGAGCTGACAAGGGACGGCGGCTATACGATTTCACAGGTGACGAATACGCTTGTTTACAAGCAGTTTATGTCTGTTTTAGCGGCTCGTATGGGGTTAGGAGAGTTCACTGTGGTAGACGCTTGTCATGTAAACAGGAAGAGCGCAAAACAGGTATTAGAGTTAGCCGAGAAGTATAACTATCGTGTTAGCGTGGTAAACTTAAATGTCTCCGTGGAAGAGAGTAAGCGAAGAAACCGCTTTCGAGAAGAGTACAAGCGAGTTCCCGATGCTGTGATTGATAGGATGGCGAGTCGGTGGGAAGATGACTTGCTTTTGCCAGAGATTAAGAAAGAAGATTTTGCTGACTTTCTCAAGCTTAGTGTAGACGAGTTAAAGGGAAAGTATCGTGGAGTAGTCGTAATCGGAGACATTCATAGCAGTGTTTATCCGCTTAGAAAGGTCATTAAGCAGTTTGACGACAGATTTCTCTATGTGTTTGTCGGAGACTATTTTGACAGGGGAGACTCGCCCGTAGAGACCTTTAAGCTTGCGGAAGAGTTATCTACGAAAGAGAATGTCGTGATGCTTCTTGGAAACCATGAGCATCACATGCGTGATTATCTTCTTGGAGAGTTTGATTCGATTCCGAGACAGGCAAAAGAGACCTATAGAGCGTTTAAGGAAGCAGGGATTTCGGAGTCTCGGGTTCATGCCTTTTACGACAGGCTTCGAGACTATTATGCTTTTAAGGTATTCGGGAAGAAGTATTTCGTGTGCCATGCGGGAGTTCCGTTTATTCCAGAGCGTGCGAAGTTAATCAGCACGAGACAGCTTACGGGCGGTTTAGAGGACGGAGCTAGCGAGATTGATACGATTTATACGGCTAACGCGGTTAAGCGTGGCTTGATAACGGATACCGGAGAGTATTTAGGGTTTATTCAGATTCACGGTCACTTGAATACGCCGTCAACTATCTTTAGCTATAGCCTTGAGGATAGTGTAGAGTTTGGTGGAAACTTAAAGTATGCGGTAATCAATCCGAACAGGGTGATGCCGTCTATTTGCAAGGTAAGTAACAAGTTTGCTGGGGTAGGTGAGAGGGCTACAGGGATTACGGTAGCAGATGCCCGTGTAAACGCACTTTTGCAGAAGGTAGGAATCAGAGTTAAGGATTTAGGCGACTATTACAGCGTAAACTTTTCTCCGACAGTGTTTTATAACAGGTATTGGAACGAGTATACGGTAAAGGCACGGGGCTTGTTTATCGAGAAGGGTACGGGAAAGGTCGTTGCGCGGAGTTACGACAAGTTTTTTAATGTCGGTGAGCTGGATAGCGAAGAAGGGATTGCGGAGAAGCTTAGATTTCCTGTTACCTTTCGGGAGAAGGCAAATGGATTTTTAGGGATTGCCGCTATGTATCGTAAGACAGGGGAAGAGAAGCGTGAGTTAAAGCTGTTTTCTAAGTCTATGGACAAGGGACAGTTCGTTTCGATGCTTCGCGAGGCGTGGGATAGCTTAAAGCCAGAGACACGGTATGTCCTAAAGAGAATTATGGTAGAGCGGCATGTGTCTGCGGTTTTTGAGGTAATCCACCCGAACGACAGGCATATCGTAGACTATAAGGACGAGACAAAGCTGTATCTACTAAATTTCGTAGAGAACGCTTTAAGTACGAAGGTTTACGCGCCAGAGGAGTTATTGGGAGAGGAAGGTTTATCGGTCATATTAAGCGACAGCGGAATAAGTTTACCGAAGGTGCTTGCGCTTGCGCATGGTAGGGACGAGTGGCGTAGGGCTGTAACGGAGCTTTCGCTTAGAAAAGATATAGAGGGCGCGGTATCGGTAGATAAGCGTGGTTACATGGTAAAGGTAAAGACAAACTGGTATCGTGACCTTAAGGCGAGCAGGGGGGCTCTCTGGTACGGTAGGGACATAAACGCTTTCACGCATTACGCGATTAAACACGGTCTTGAGAAGGAGAGCGTGGTTGTGATTAAGCGGCAGATGGATAAGGAGGGACGGTAAGATGGTTGTATTCATGTTTGAGCATTCCAGTATGTTTGTCTGGATTTGGATAATGCTCGCGATTGCTTTTGGAAAGGGAGTATATCGGTTTGTTAGAAGCAAGGGAGATTTTTCAGTCCGTCTTAAGGCGGTAAAGGAAGAGTATTTTGCAAAGGATTTTGAGGGGCTTTCGACTTCGGTCATTTTCCTTGGGTTAGCGTTGCTCTTCCTGCTTAGTTATCTTTTGCTTGAGCATGGGGACGTGTCTAAGCGGTATTTGATTCATGTAGCGGAGAGCGAGGCGATTCAGAGTTCTTCCCTAAGTGTTAAGCCGCTTGAGGCAGAGTTTACTGCGCCGCTTGACGCAGTGGTTTACTCAAGAGATGAGCAGAATGGCGACAAAGTATCGGAGTTCACGCCGCTTAATGAGAAGAAGTCCGTTGCTACGGTAACATTTGGTGATAGCACGGTAGCAAACGGCAGTGCAACCAGTTTTGTGGTGAATAGAGCAGACAAGTTTAAGGTTCGGACGAATCAGCAGTATAAAATCAATTATGCTTGGGTTTCCAAGGGTAAGTTAAGCATTTATCCAGATAGTGAGCAGAATCTTAGAAGTGTGAGATATAGAGTTACAGGGTTTAACAAAGGATATAGGTATTACCTAGACGGAGTGACGCGGATTCCAGAGCCAGAGGTCGAGCGCGGGGAAACGATGATTACGCTTTTCACAACTTTTTCCCGTAAAGAGAAGGATGACGAAGAAGAGACAAGCCTTCCCCCGTATAGAGTGGTGAAGGAGCATAGTATTATCGGGTATGACAACGACTGGAACATTAAGGACTGCTACTTGATTCGGCAGTAATGGGAAAGCAGATGGTGGTTTTTGTTGAGTGGGTAATTCGAGGGTTAGGCTTGCTTTTACTGCTCTTTTTAGTTTTTGTGTGGTTTTCAGTTACAGCGTGCTTCGTGCTTGGGGATGCATATATAGACTGGTTAGAGAAAGTGTTAAGTTGCTGTAAAGGGAAGATTAGTCATTTCAATCTTTTCAACAAGAGGAATTTGGATTTTATAGTCGAGTCGCTAAAGGTGAATCGCCTGTTGCCCCGTTCTGGCTATAAGTCCTGCTTAGAGGTCGGGGCTATTACAGGTGTACTTGACTTGCCCCGTGGGGATGAAATCTTTGATATAGTCGGAGCAGAGGTGACAGAGGAGAATCGCTTACAGTTTAATGACGGCGTTACAGAGGTTCGCTACAAAGTCAGTATTCCGAACGGTGCTTCTGTGCGCAGGACAAAGCGCGGTCGTATTTCGCTTAAGAGGCACGGTGTAGTTTATACGCTAAAACGGAGCGAGTATAAGTGCAGTAGTATGTTTAGCTTTGTCGTTTACTCGTTAGACAGTAACTTGCGGTGGTATCTGGACGGTGGGGAAATTGAGTTTCCGAAAGGCGGGAATGTTTCGCTAGTCACCGCGCCAGTTGGGTACATGATTAGATTGTTTGGCTATGACAGTGAAAATAGGCTCTGTGACGGAATCATAGTAAGAGTTGTATAAGGGGGTTTGTGGTGGATTCTGAAAACAAGGAAGCCAGATGCAGTGGATTTATTTTTGGCATTGGATTATTTCTTATTATTTTCGTATTAAGCTACCTCATTGTGTCATACCCAGATATGGTAGCTGGTAGCCAAGCAAAGAAGCTAGCTAAATCGCTAGCTTCAATTCAGTCCCGCATCAATGTGCAACCGACAACTATTTCTTTAAGTTTACCAACAGACTCGTTTGTTTATGACGCGCAAGGTGGAGGGGTAGTCGGGGATTCGCTCATGTCATTTAATGAAGGAAGTCACGATTTAAGTTTTCATGCGAGTTATCCGAATGGAAGTGAGCAGAAGTCGTTAGAGGTTCGGTTATCTGGTGCGCGTGTCGGTGCTACATATACGCTCATGAAGGAAACGAAGGATGACACTGTTCATTCTGTGCAGTTTCGAGTCTATGGTTTAGACACAGCATTAGTGTGGTATGTGGACGGAAAGCGTGTTATGCCGTCAGAGGATGGAAGCGTGGAGGTTTCGCTTCCGAAGTATGTTGACCCTGCTAGGAGTAGCGCCCATGACTCACTCTACTTTACTTGTTTGGTTGGCTACAGCGAGGTTGATAACTCGGTACGAGATGGGGTCATAATACGCTATGACCGCAAATGAGCGCCTAGAAGCCCCTAGAAAGGCTCCTAGCATTTAGACGGTAAAAAGTATCACGGGAAGCCCTATCGCGTCTCTACGTGGCGTGTGGTGCGTCACAGGGCATTTTAGGTTTATACGGGAGGACAGAGATGGCAGAGGTCAGTCAAAATTTTTACACATCGGATTCGATTAAGTCATTAAAGGGTGCAGAGCCGTATCGCTTGCGTCCAGAGACAGTGCTTGGGACGAAGGACGAGAACGGTGTGCTTCATGCGGAGTTTGAGGTGTTGTCGAACGCGACCGATGAGGTGCGAGAGGGGCATTCGGATAAGGTCATTGTTCGGACTTTTAAGGACGGAGCGATTGAGATACAGGATTTCGGTCGTGGTGTGCCTATGGGGTGGAACGAGGCAGAGGGGAAGTATGCGTATGAGTTAATCTTCTGTACGATGTATGCTTCGGGAAAGTATGACGCTTCAAACTATAGTCGTTCAGCGGGCTTAAACGGTATCGGAGACACGGCGGCGCAGTTCACTTCGGAGTATATGGATGTGGAGTCGGTGCGTGATGAACATAAGAATGTCGTGTTTAACGGTGACGGAAGCGTAAAATCGTTTGATACTGTGAGAACGCGCTATACGATGCGCTTTGAGAAGGGTTATCCTGTAGGGGAGTTGCAGATAGAAGAGGGCGTTGAACAGCATACGGGGACTAAGATTAAGTTTAAGCCCGACTTAGAAGAGGTTTTTAAGGACGCACAGACGATTCATTTTGACATAAGCACATATCTTACGAGGCTTCGGCGGGATTCTATGCTAAGTGGGGCGCTTATGGAGCTTCACTACGAGGATATGAAGCCGATAGAGGTGTATTATCCAGACGGGGTAAAGAGTTGGCTTGACGAGACTGTTCCTGTAGAGAGCCGATATACAAAGGATTTGTTATCGTTTAGTGGTTCTGGGACAGGTAAGGATAGCGATACAGCCTCGGCAGAGGAATATACGGCGACTTACGATATAAATTTCGGGTTCAAGAAGTATTCCGCAAAGGTAGAAGTGGACGATGAGGGCGAGCAGAGTTCTGTTTACGAGGTTTATCATAACGGCGGTCTTTTGTCGGAGGGTGGTGCGCCGTCCGAGGGCTTTTATGACGCTGTGATTAATGTTCTAAACGGTTATGCGCGGTCTGTGGGGGTGTTATCCAGAAAAGATAGATTTAAGCGCGAGGACTTAAGCGGTGTTTTATTCGCGGTAGTGTCTACAGAGTGCCCTGGTTATCTTACAAACTACATGAACCAGACGAAAGTCGCGATTACGAACAGGTTTATCCGTAAGCTTGTAAGCGAGCAGACGAAGAAGTATTTTGAGAACTGGGTGCTTTCGCATAAGGCAGAGCTAGATGATGTCGTGCAGGCGGCGATTACGGCGAAGTCAGCGCGTGAGAAAGCGGATGCAGTGCGTCAAGCGGACTTAAAGCAGTTGTCAAAGGGAGTAGACAGCTTTAGGAGTGCGCCAGAGAAGCTAACCAGATGCACGAGTAGGAAAGCCAGCGAGTGCGAACTTTACATCGTAGAGGGTGATTCTGCCAAAGGACCGATAGTTTTAGCGAGAGATTCCAAGACGCAAGCGGTGTTGCCCGTAAGAGGAAAGATAATTAACTGTATTACGGCTAGTTTAGCGGAGATATTAAAGTCGGATGTAGTGCTTGCGCTTGTGCAGAGTATCGGATGCGGTGTAGAGGCAAAGAGTAAGCTGTTAAAGGATTTGCCGCAGTTTGACATTACGAAGTTAAACTACGATAAGATTATCATTTGTACGGACGCGGATGATGACGGGTATCATATCAGATGTTTGGTTTTAACGGTGCTGTATAGGCTCATGCCGACCCTAATTCGAGAGGGAAAGGTGTATATTGCGGAGACTCCCTTGTTTCTTATCGACACGCACGGGGGTAAGGGGAAGAAGGCTACAAAGTATGCGTATACGACAGCAGAGAAGGATAAGCTTGTAACGCGGCTCATTTTAGACGGGGTAAAAGAGTCCGACATACTGGTAAAGCGGTTAAAGGGACTTGGCGAGACGAGCGCGGCGGTGATGCACACGACAACGATGGACAAGAGGAATCGTCATTTAATACGGGTGACGATGGAGAATTTGCAGGAGTTTGCGTCACTTGCGGAAAGTCTGATGGGGACGGATGTTCCGAGCCGTAGAAGTTTGGTGGAAGCCTACTATGAGACAGATTTTGAGGAGATAGCATACGACACGGAAGAGAGTTTGCCGAAGGTAGTCGATGCCGACCTTTTGTAAACTTTTTGGTTTGAAAGCTTTAGATATACGGTGGTACCGATTGGCGTATCACCGTATATTTTAAGCGGAGGTAAGAAGTATGCAGATAGAGTTGCGGGAAATCCCGAAGCGGATGCTTTATGAGGTCACGCGGGTAAGACAGGTAGTCAGATTTCGGATGCTTACAGATGCGGAGCAGATAGCGTATAAGTGTGATGTTTATACGGATATAGCGATTTTAGATGTGTCGGGGCGGCGTATTCTAAAGTTTATAAGTCGAAAGGAGCTTGTGCGGGATTATAGGACAGCTCTTGGGAAGAAGATACGGCTTATAGGCTTGCACTATCGAAAGACATATCTTGCGGTGCAGGAGGATAATCGGACGCTTTACGCGACAAAGGTAAAGGGGAATCATGTGGTTACGGTAAGAGGTCGTGCTGTGCCGAGAGATACGCTTATTGTGTTTTCTCTGGCGAGAGACGCGATAGACTATGGTAGCCTTGAGTTTTATACGGGTCGCACGGGGGAGATGCTTTTTAAGAAGCAGTATCATGTCGTAGGTCGAGTAAGGGGAGCAGAGGCTATGCGCTCTGGAAAGCCCGTAAAGCCTACGCCGTCCGTTACGCCTACGGGAGCGCCTGTGATAAGTGTTTATACGGGTGAGCGCGGGGAGCTTGATGAGATTCGGGCATTGCAGGAAGAGAGAAGTCGGGTAGAGAGTGCAAAGGTCTGGAGTCCGACTGACAGCAAAGAAGAGGACGAGTTAAAGACAGCGCCGTATGTAGTTATGTATAAGCTACTTCGGGGTGGTAAGAGTCTGGTTGGGTTTATTGTGCGCGACACGCGGTTGAATCCAGATGAGAGTAGTCTTACGCTAGGGAAAGGCGATAATCCTGTAAATCTTAGCATGGCAAAGGAACTCTGTATCAGTAAGCAGATACGGAATATGACGATAGGCGTTCGGAAAGAGAACAATAAGGTGTTCTTTAGAGGAGTCGGGATAAGACTTGAGAATGTTCCGCAGTTTCCAGTCGAGAGGTTAAGCGGTAGGAAGTAAGATACCAGACAGTCTCAAATTGGTTTTAGCTTAAATCGTCATACTTTACAAAAAGTAAAACAGTACACAGGATTTCTTACGATTAGGAATTTTATTTAAGGATTTTCAGAAGGGTGCGTGAAGAGAGATGATTGTCAACAAAGACATCGGGGAGCTGTTTATTCGGAATTATGTGCAGTATGCAAAGATGACGATACAGGCGAGAGCGATTCCAGACGCGCGTGACGGCATGAAGCCCGTCCAGCGGCGCATCTTGTATTCGATGCATGATAACGGTATGTATGCGTTTGACAAGAACGGCAAGGCGGGCAAGGCATATAAGTCAACCAGAATCGTGGGTGATGTCATGGGTAAATATCATCCGCACGGAGATATGTCTATTTACGGGTCGCTTGTGGACTTGACGGACGATAAAGGGGTGACTTTAGCGCCGTATGTGCATGGAGACGGAACTTTCGGTCGTGTATGGTCGGATAAGATAGTGGCGGCGAGTTCGAGATATACGGAGGCTAACTTACTGCCGATTGCGAGGGAGCTGTTTGACGGGTTAAACGAGGATGCGGTGGATATGTCGCCTAACTTTGATAACAGCGAGGAAGAGCCGACTTTGTTGCCTGTAACTTTCCCGACTATTCTGGTAGGGTCTACGGATGGCATTGCGGTCGGGTTTAGTTCAAGCGTTCCGAGGTTTAGCCTTAAGAGTGTTTGTAATACGGCGATAGGGATGCTTAATGGGAAGTATAATAAGGCAGAGGACATTTTAGCTGTACTTGGGCTTCCAGATTTCAGCACAGGCGGGTTTATTCACCGTAATGACGCAGAGCTTCTTAGACTGTTAAAGACAGGTAGGGGTTCGTTTACGGTAAGCGGAACGGTAACTGTTTTTCGGGATAAGATTATTGTGACAGAAGTGCCTGTAGGGACGACAGTCGAGAAGATAGACGACAAGATTCGTGAGTTGATTGCAGAGGGCAGGGTGTTAAAGGGAGTCCGAGATGTGATTAACTCATCGGGCTTTGATACGGTTAAGAACGAGGCGAAGTTAGGTCTTACGATAGAGTTAAAGAACGGAGCGGACGCAGATAGGACGCTTGCGGAGCTTTGTCGGTATACGCCGATTCGGACTCGGGTAAGTTTTACGACAAGGGTACTATTGGGAGAGGGTTGTAAAGAGGGTCGTCCTACTGAGCTAGGCGTTTATGAGCTACTTAGCAAGTGGCTTGAGTGGCGACAGGGGACGGTAATTCGTCAGTATAGCTATAAGCTTGAGAAAGAGAAGCGTAACGAGTATCTGCTATCGTCTTGGGAGAAGATAAGCAGTCGTTGCAGTGAGTTTGTGCAGGATGTAGCTACGAATGACGAGGATAAGCTGTTTATTCTTTGTGAAGAGAAGTATGGACTTACGAAAGAGCAGACAGAGTATCTAATCGAGAAGAAGATACGGAGTATCACGCAGGACAAGGTAGCGAGTGCTTTAGCCCAGCTCAAGAAGTCCAGAGAGGATATGTCGTATTATGAGCGGGTTGTGACAGACGAGGGCGAGAGAACGAAGTTAATCGTGTCACAGCTTGAGCGAGTCAGAGACACTTACGGGATTGAGCGAAAGTGTGCGGTAGCGGACGCGGTTGTAGAGTCCGAGATAGACGAGCGTCTAGCAGAGGTCGTGCAGGACTGTGATGTAAGCGTGGTAGTCACGAGAAGCGGTCTTGCGAAGCGGTTTATGAATCCGTCCGACAGCGAGGGAGCAGAAAGCCTGCTGGTAAGCAAGGATGATGAAGTTAGGTGGAAGATAGCCTGTAATAACCGAGATACGCTTTTGGTGTTTACGACAACAGGCGTTTGTTACAAAGTAGCGGTGCATGATATAGACAACTCAAGCAGGACTAGAATCAAGAACAGCCTTTGGAATATTGCAACAAAGAAAGAGGACGGTGGAATCCTGTATGTAACGAACGCAGGGGACTATTCTGGTGGCTTTACGGTCATTTACGGTGACGGAAAGGCTATGTATATACCTCTTTGCACGGTAAACGGAAAGCGCAGTAAGTATATCAATGTGTTTATGGACATTACGGCGCATAGTGGCGGGATTGTGACAGAGCATGAGAAGTTTTTTGTCACGACAAAGCGGAATTACGCGAAGTTAGTAGATTTAACAGGTTTATCCAGTCTTGATAGGCGTTCAAAGTTTAGGGTTGCGAGTTTAACGAAGGGGGATAACATTGTTAAGTTAGTTCCGTCCGATAAGGTAGCGAATTTCGATAGTATTGATTGGAGTCCGTATTGCAAGCCTTATGCGGTAAAGATTAAGTCATATCTGCCGATTTTATAATCGGGAAATAAGGGGTAGGTTCTGTTTAAGGAGAGGCGATGGCGAAGAAGCAAGTAATAGACTTCGATGCTGGTACGCTTGAGTCGCTAGAGATAATCTTTTCAGCGCTCACGGTCGGTAGCAGTCTGGTAAAGAACACAGATATGCTTGCGCGGAAACGGGAAACATATCAAGAGGCTATGCGGGAGTTTATAAGCCAGTTTACGGTAAATGTATTCTATAACGAATATTATTTCCTATACCAGCTAATTCGCGTAGCGAAGATAACAAATTTCGGAGAGGCGCAGATAAGTTCCGAGATAGAGGCAAACAGTGCGGATATTCTGTCCTCCCCGTTTATTGAGGTCGTTACAGAGTATGTAGCGGGTAACGGAAATGTAATATCGGATGACGAGAAGGTAGAGTATTTCCGAGAGGTAGTGATTGAGCGGGTTAATAAGCTTGCGAATCGGGAAGTAACGATGAGCGAGTTTTTATCAGCCTGTGAGCAGTATAAGAGAGCGTATAAGAATCAAGTGATGTTGCAGACTGCGAATGCGATGTCTATGATAATGCAGAGTACGGGGTATGACGAGCCTCGGAAGCGCGGTGGGGTAAAGCATTTGCAGGGTTATCTTGACGCTTCGGACTATTATAGTCGCCAGTCAGCCCGTATACGGGAGTTAGATAACGAGAGCGGAAGTAGGGCTATTGTAATTGATAATGACTGGGTGATGAATGAGAACGAGAGAGATAAGTCGCCCGAGGATACGATAGTCCTAGACTACGGGATAGAGGAGCTAGATAAAGTTTGCCGAGGGATACGGCGAACGAATATGCTAAACATTATTGGACCAACGAAGGGTGGTAAGACAACTTTCACTTGTTACATGGTGCATAGAGCCTTGAAGCGTGGCTTAAATGTAGCTATTTGGGCGTTAGAGGGAACATATAGCGAATGGATGGCGCAGTTAATAGCCTTGACAGCCTTAGATATGCGAAAAGAGGGCGATGTTTCGGTCATTCAAAAGTCAGATATATTGCATCAGAGCTACAAGTCAGACGAGGTTCGGGTAGCGGTCGGAGCGGCGAGACAGCACTTGGTATCTGGTGCAGGAATGGGGAAGCTATCGTTTATCGGGGGCGCGGCGTATATTGAGGATTATATCGACACGATAGATAATCACAGGAGAAATGAGAACAAGTTTGATGTGATAGTTGTAGACTCGCCCGTGTTGGTGGTTAGCAGGACGGGGAGAACGAAGGTCGATAGAGCGGGAGAGGCGTTCACTTCGCTAAAGAATTATGTAGCGAATCAAGTGCCAGAGGGTGCGGTAGCGATAGTTACGGCGCAGTTAAAGCAGGATGTAGTAAACAGTATGAGAGCGAACAAAGACCAGACTTTGGATGTGACGGTCGGTGCAGAGACTTCGGAGACTATCAAAACGCCAGACGAGGTAATAGGTTTGTTTAGCTCAAAGGAAGAGCGTTTAACGGGAAAGATGAAGATATATAATATCGCGGCGCGGCATCACGAGACATTTAGGGATTGTTATATCGGGTGTGACATGAGTTGCGGGACATTCTTTAGTCAGCCAGAGTTAAACGAGGGCTAACTAGGAGTTATTGGAGGGTAGAGGAATGGGACGAGTAAATCTATCGGATGACGCAGTAGGTAAGCTAGCGGAAGTCATTTGCACGGATATTCACACGAATATCGTAAAGGGCGTGACTTATATTCTGTTAGAGGAGAAGCCTAATACGAAGGTAAGGCTTGATATGTATATGGGGCTTCGCAGGGAGATAGATAGCGAGGGGTTTAAGCCAGACGAGGTATTTCGGGTTTATAAGGTATCAAACGGGTATGTGTTTGATATGGAGCAGGAGATAGCGGTTTCGATTACGAAGGCGATAATGCAGAAGTCGGGGTCGCTAGATGATAAGAACATGCGGGCGGTGCTAAACAGCGTGGTAGAGAGAAGCAAGGTACGGCGAGAGAAAGAGATGAAGCGGCTTGCGGCGCTTTGTTATAAGGCGTATAAGGCAGGAAAGACATTTCTTGAGGTATTGCTGTTTGGTAAGAACGAGGTCGGGAAAGTTATCATCACGGTAAAGGATGGGAAAGACGACTATGTAATCACATATCCTTCGTTTATGCTCCGTCCGAGTGATATGCAGAGTGTAAACGAAGAGTATTTGATTAAGAGCGGGATACGGATAAAGAGTATCGAGACAGGTGAGATAGTGGGGACGAATCGAGGTTTACGGGTCGTGGTGAACCTAGGTGCAAATGTAAAGAAGGTGCTATAACTTGAAAGCGAGTATACGGGGGATAACGCTAGGTACGGACGGGGCAAGGCAAGCTTATTGTATGCAGGAGATAAGTCTTGAGAGTTTAGCAAAGACTTGTGCGGGGGTTAAGGTCTTACTCGGGATAGACGGGTCGTCTACATGTACGGGCGTGTCGGTGTTTAACTTAGGGAACGGTGGGTTAATCGGGACGATAGCGTTAAAGCGTAGCAGTAAAGAGGATGCGGTTCACTATAAGGTGGAGTTAAAGCGGTTTCTGGTAGAGTTACTGGGGGCAGTGGATGCGCGTGAGGCAGTGTATGAAGAGCCGTTCTTCGGGGTAAACGCACAGACAAATAAAGTGCTGTTTATGCTCCGCTCGTCTGTTGAAGAGGTCATAGCCGAGAACGAGCCAAGGTTTAATCAGCTTAATTTTCACGAGATAAGTAACGCTAGGTGGAAGAAGCTGTTTTTAGAGAAAGTCCCGAAGGGCGGGAAAGAAGTGCAGAAGGCGGCGATACGGGAGAAAGTGCTTTCGCTGTATCCGTTTATGTGTGTATGTACGCAGGATGAGTGTGACGCGACAGGTATAGGGTATGCGGCTTGTAATGCGGACAGTATAAAGGGGCTTGAGAATCAGCGTAAGCCGCGTCCGTTCCAGTATTGTATTGAGTTTTTTGGTGGGGATAGTGACGAGGAGTTTGTAGAGTGGTTTGACGGGAATTGGGAGAGGCTTTCCGTGCCAGAGGCGTTTGGTTGCGGTGGATATTGGATTGTGCCGATAAAGGGGACAGGGAGTTTTGAGAACTATATCTACCGTGAGATGGGGGACGAGGATAATCTGCTGGTATTGCGGTTTAGCAGTCAGCATCATGCGAATGTGGTGATGCAGTATCGGATAGCGGATTTGACGGTACGGAATAAGTTTATTTACGCAGTCGTCTGGAGGAAACACAGGAAGAAAGCGTAGGGGGAGCATGGGGGTCTTTTAGTCGAAATAGTTTGACGAAAGACAGATAGGTGCATTACGGTAACAGCAGTGCGCGTGATATAAGGACTTGGGCGGGTGATAAAGATTGCCTGTTCAAGTCCTTTTGTAGTAATAAGAGGTACCGTTCCTTGTACTTTAGGGGTTTGGGCTTGCAAATAAAAGAATTTTGCCGAAAGGAGATTTTTGGTTATGGGAGTTTGTAAGTTGTGCGGAGCGGATACCGAGCTGATTGACGGCAAGTGCTATAGGTGCTTATCGCTGTCCGTTTACGAGGAAGCGAAGATAGAGTCCGCAAGTGAAGAGGAAGAGGCTAAGTTTGCGGAGTCGTTAAAGGGTATGGCGGCTATGCTAGTCACGAAAACGCCACTTGAGCTAATGAAAGAGCGGATAGCGGGTATTACTGACTCGGAGGCAGAGGAGTTTAAGCCAGACTATCAGATTATGTATCACAGGTATCGGGAGGCTATCGACAGCGGGGCGTATTGCATGGTTCTGGCGTGGAATAGCGCAGGGAAAGAGGTAGTAGACGCTTCTAGGGCGATAGCTGTTTGTAAGGCGTAAGGTAGTAGAAATGGACGGGAGCGATAGCGCGACTAAGTTACTACTGGGAGTAGGCTTTAGTAGCGTTGAGGGTCTTGAGCGGTATATACGGGGCTTACAGGAAGCCGAGCAGATTGGAGAGCCAGAGGTAAGCGACTCTGTGTATGATAATCTCATTCGGGTTCTGGGGGCGGTAAAGCCAGAGAGCAAGGTGCTAAATCGGAGTTTACCAGAGAGATGCTATCGTGGCGCAGGGCTAACAGTTATACGGGATTTATCAGAGTTAAGCTATCTAAGGCGGTTGTTTTTAGAGAAAGGGATAGATACAAGTCTCTTATCGAGCGCAAAGATAGTCGGGCATAGCGTAACGATTAGGTATATTGACGGTAGGTATGCGAGTGGAGCATTTCGGTGCGGTATAGACATAACCGAGGTTTTGCGTAGCCTAGTTCCAGAGTATCTTCCAGAGCTAGGGTTTTTCCGTTCGGTAACGATAGGCGGGGTAGTCACGATAAGCCGAAAGAACTTTGATAAGGTCAGTCGGGTTTATAAAACGCCGTTAAGTGCGGTAACTTCGTTTATGCGGGAGACATCGAGCGCGGAAGAGAGAGGTCTTTTAAGCCTAGTATGTGACTCAATAACGAGCGAGGGAAGCTTTCAGAGCTTGCTTGACGAGTATCAAACGCTGTCAGCCCTTGGGTTTTTGATTCCCACCTTTCGGGTAGCGAGGGGAGTGGGGGCGCATAACTTTGACACTCGGGTAGAAGAGATATTGAGTGAGTTTACGGGGCTTACGCTCCCCTTTGACACAGACGGAGTGGTAGTAAGAGTAAACGATAACGCTTTGTTTCGAGAGTTAGGGGAGAACGGTAACACTTATCTCGGCGGGTTTATCCTAAAGACAGGGGAGCGGTTTGGTGCAAAGGTTTATAGCGGGTTAATTCACGAGATAGAGTGGGAGTACGGGAGTGACAAGCTAAGTCCTAGGGCTATTATAAGCCCCGTTATGGTGTATGACGGCAATACGATAAACACTGTGCCGCTTTATAGCGTGGGGGTTATGCGGGACAACAGCTTTACGGTAGGTTCTAAGCTATATTTTCTATACGACAACGAGACAGGCGCGATGCTTTGTGACGAGGATGGAAAGGTCGTAAGCGCCTAGAGAGGGGGCAAAGAGAGATGGATGGATTTAATAGTTTTGACGATGACGAGATAGAGCTTCCAGAGGATAGTAAAGACCTTGAGGATAGCGAAGAGCTTAAAGGCCTTGAGGGTAACGAAGAGAGGGAAAGCCGCGAGGATACCTTTGATGACGACATAGACGGTCTTTTGGGTAACTATAACGGGGAAGCGGAGGACGGTCATGCGGGCGAGGAAGTGCTGTATGACGATAACGGAGAGCCTTATTACGCGAGTGACTTGGTAGACGAGGACGAGACAGAGAGCGAAGAGTCGGGTCACGAGAGTTTATCAGAGGACGAAGAGGATAGCGCGGTAGATTCGGACGAAGAGGACGGTTTAGGCGCTGTAAGCGAGGATGAGGAGGAAAGCCTAGACGCGGAAGAGGACACCGCAGAAGCCGAGGGCGATGCGAGTGATAGTACGGGTGAGGTGGCTACGGTTCGTAGTGATAGCTTCCTAGACGAGAACGGTAATGTTCGGGTCATGGACACAGAGGCTTCTGGAGAGACTTTCGAGTTAATCAAGATAAAGTACGAGAACCTAGGCTATAGTAAGAGAATCCGCACGAGTAAGAATGTGGACGACTTGACAAGTAGCATACGGAGTACTGGTTTGCTCAATCCTATCGTAGTTGCGCCGTCCGTCACAGAGGGCGTTTATGCGATAATTGACGGGTATCGAAGGATTCTTGCTTGTTCAAAGGTCGGAATCAAAGAGATTCCCGCAATCGTAAACAGAAAGATAACTACGAAAGAGATAGCTGTAGTAGAAGCTCTTTATAATCACAAGAAGCCCTACACGATGCAGGAGATAGTAGATTATATCGAGTATCTTGAAAAGGAGAAGGGAATCACCGACCCGCCGACAGTTGAGTATTTATTAGACTTAAATAACGGTGACTACAGTAAGCTAAAGGACATTTTGTCGGACAATGACGAAGAGATAGTGAGTAAGCTCCTTGAGGGTCAGCTTACTATCGGGGAAGCGTTTAAGAGGCTTGAGAAGCGCCGTTCAAAGGAGACCCGTGAAGAGAAAGACATTAAGAAAGCGGGGAAAGTTTATAACGAGGGGGGCGGCACAGAGGAGAGCGCGTTAAACAACTCTGGCGAGATGGCAGATAGCGGGGAGGAGTCGGAAGAGGACAAGGGGTCGCGTTTAACAGCCGACCAGATAGCGGCGCTAGCTGTTGACCCGAGTAAGATAGATTCCGAGATAGAGGACAAGTCGCTTGACGAGATGATAGCGGAGAGCGATAAGACAGAGGGCTTTGAACCGCATCAACAGAAAGTAGGGGAGCGGGAGTATTTAGACCCTGCAATCAAGAAAGCGGTTTTAGCGAGGGATAAGTTTACTTGCCAGTGCTGTGGAATCGGAAAAGACGATAGCGAGAGTTATGTAAGCGTGATGGACGCGCATCACATTATACCAGTCTTTTTAGGCGGTAAGGACACATCGGAGAGCGGAGTTACTAACATAGACAACATCGTTACGCTTTGCATCATCTGTCATAAAATGGTTCACGAGTTTTCTACAGGAGATTTGCACTTGCCGAGAGAGCGTAAGGCAGAAGAAGTCGAGGAGATGAGCGTAGAAGAGCGCGAGCAGTATAAGAAAGAGCAGACGCGCTTCAAGAAAGTCGTTTATTTCGGAGATTTAATCAGAAAGGCGATGGCACAGCGAGGTATCAATCGCAAGGAGTTTAAGAAACAGCATCCATCGAATGCTATCGGGAGAAGGAAACCTGGGAGAAACACGCCACAGGTTGATATTTAAGGTTTATAGGGGGTAAAGTCCTTTGAGGGTAGGTAAGATTAGGTTAAGTCTGCATGGAGTGGCGTTAGCTTGTTACTGCGCGGTATTTCTAGCGTTAGCGGTCTTATCGGCAATGTTTTACGACATGCAGACATTGGTTTACGGGTTTCTCGGAATATCAATGCTCGAACTCGGGTACTTGGTAATTCAGCAGGCACTGGGTAAGACAGCTACTAAGAGTCCGAGCGTGAGGCTTGGGTTGGTAGCAGTTCTCGGGATTACGGTAGGCAGTCACTTTATAAGCTATGGTGCAGTGACGGCGGCGGCAGTAATCGCAGTGGTAGCGCTTATCGTTATCGTATTAAGCCTTAAGGAGACGGGAGCAAAAGAGGTCGTGCTTGCGTTTTGTTTAATGGTCGGTGTGTCAGCGCTCACGCTTGTTTATCCGATGGGTTTATCAAGGTTTACGGATGAGCGGGATTTAAGAAGTGTAAGGGCGGTAGACAAGTATAGCGAGTATCTAGGAAACAGCGAGAAGCTATTAAGGCTTTCGCTAGACTATGATTTCTCGGTCGGGGGTAACGACATAGACGCGGATACCCTAACGGTGCTTTCTTCGATTACTGGGAGAGAGGCAACGGTCGAAGCAGTTACGGACAGTGCGCTTGTAGACAGGGCGATAAGTGACTATAAGAATAGTCGGGAGTAAACTATGCAAGGCAAGATAGTTACGCGGGAAGAGGTAGAGAAGCGGAGTCTTATTTTGCCCGAGGTTTTAGCGAATATGCCCGAGAGGTGCGAGTGTGGGGGCGAGGTAGGGTTTAGTAGTGACCTTCGAGAAGCGGTTTGTCTAAATCCTAAGTGCTTTTATAAGACAGCAGAGCGGCTAGGTGGAATGGCAGAGGCTATGGGGGTAACGGGGTTTGATAGGTGGACTTGCATTCGTATTTGCAAAGAGTTTAAGTTAGAAAGCCCGTTTATGGCATTTCTGGTAGAGAGTAAAGATAAAGGTCTTAATGAGAAACTTAACGCTTTAAGGGAGAGTCCTAGCCGAGAGTGCAGTTTAGTCGAAATGGCAGAGTACAGTGGGATTCCGTTGATAGCCGATAACGCAGAGACACTATTTCGCAAGGTAGTGAGTATAGAGAAGTTTTACGGTGGTATTATCGGGGAGCGAGTTCGGGAGTGCTGTAGAAGCGGAGTCGTGCTTTCGGAAATCAGTGTCGCGCTTCAAGAGAGTAAAGAAGAGTTGATGCTTGGCGAACAGGTCTTTTGGATAAGGGGTCGGCATGACAGATAAATACCGAGTGACAGGAAAGGTTTATTCTGGGATAGAGATAGCGGGGTTTTCGATAGAGGACAGCGCGGGAGCGGTTAAGCATATCTCAAAGAAGAAGTTAATTGAGATGATAAAGGCAGGGCTTATTGAGAACATGGGTCTTGTCGAGAGGGACGGAGAGACAATAATAACTGGGGCATTTGACAAGATACCTTCGGTCGCAACGGTCGGGAAGCTTGGATATAAGAGCAGGGTTACGGACGACAGCGGTCATGTTACGGGGTATACGCTCTCTATTGAGGGCAAAGAGGATGAGATAGAGGTAAGTATAGACAAGGCGTGGGAGCTGTGCTTTAGTGTCGGGGTAGCCGACATGAAAGCATATCTTTCGCCTAGTAACGAGAGATATATCATTGTAAGTTGATAGAGAGGTAACGAAATGAGAAGTGCAGTGACAGCGGGTATCTTAATCGCAAATCTCCTGTTTATCTGGTGGTTTCGTAGATATAGCGAGGATAGGGGAATGGTAGCCGCGAATCCGTTCAAGTTTATCTACACATTTTACTGTGTGACGCTGTTTGGCGGGTTGTATGCGGCTAGGTTAAGCGATGTTTCGATAGCTTCTAGGTTTACGAAAGCCTTTATGGAGTTACAGGTAATGCTTCTTCTGTATAGTTTAGCAGTTCCGTTTGTAATCGGGGTAAAGAGCCTTATTAATAAGATTGCAACGGTGATTCTGGTATACAGTGCAAGCTTGCTTGTAATAAGGATTCTGGTTAGGTAACGGCTATGATATAAAATAAGACAACAGGGGAGTATTCATGCGGAGTAGTGATATAAAGAGAAGAAACGCGGCGAAGAGGATATTTGAGTATATAGCGACCGCAGAGAGTCCGAGTGCTAACGACTATCTAAAGAGAGTGGTTAGACAGCTTCGTGACGAGGATAGAGACGCAGTAAGTGTTGTGTTTAGCACAGACTGCAAAAACCTTACTACGATTCAGAACTATATCGAGTATGCAGTAGCGGAGCATCATAAGGCAGAGATTTTAGAGCGTTATTCTTCGTATAAGCTAGGTTTATCTACGGCTACGGATTTAAGCGAGCAGTTATCGGAGTGGGTGTCTACGCCGTGCTTTTCAGAGGTAGCGGTAAACGAGGGTTTACTGGGGACAAGCATAGAGACGCTTAAGTGTCTGGGAGTTCCGGCAATTTATGTTAGGTATTTAACAAGTAATTACGGAAGGACATACGGAGAGGTCGTAAATACGAATGCGTTTCGGATTTTAGAGCCTCGGTTTAATCTATCCGATACGCTTTCCAAGCCGCTTGAAGAGGTAATAGACGAGATACTTAGGGTAGGCTGTGCTAGGTTTAAGACAAATGTCTACGAGTATATTGAACTCTATTTAGACCCGTCAACTCGTATAACTTGTGCAGAGTTTGCGCGTAAGGTCGGCATCACGAAGCAGTTTATAAGTTTTAGCCTAGGCAGGGTGCTTGGTGAGGTAAGGGATATTGCCAAGGTTTATGCGTTTGGCGCTGACTTTTCAAAGCGTATACGGGTTTTAACGGAGAGTAGGTATGACACGCTTATAAGTCTTATATTAGCGCCGAGCCAGAGCCGTTATCCCCGTGTCGTAGGCATAGACGAGGGCGAGGTGGCAGAGCTAATCGGTGCGGTAGAGGAGTTGGGAGTGCGTGTTACGCGCCTAGACGAAGCATACAGCGAGATAGGCGAAGAGTTTAATCTAACTAGGGATGAGTTTAACAGCCTAATCGGTATGCTTGATAAGAAGCGTTATACGATTACGGATAACAGCATAACAAGAAAGAAGCAGGAGATTTTTGATACGCTAAACAGCCTTGTTTCGGAGGAGTACGGAAGTAGTGGCATAGACATTAACAACTCGGAAGCGGTAGAAGCCCTAAATAATAAGATTAATGCCTTAAAGGGCTACAATAGAACGGTAGACGGGCTAAAGGTAGCAATAAGGCGCGATTTAATGGATTTAGGAAACGGCAGATACGCAAGCTTTGACGATGTGGAGTATAAAGCGGCGGTAGTTCCGAGGTTAATGACTTATATCGTTTCAAACGGCGGCAAGGTAAACTACCTTGAGATGTTTGACGATTTAGAGTTTGTGCTAAAGAAGTACGGAATTACGAGTGCAGCATATCTAAAGACAGTACTGATAGTGGCGCTTTCGCATAAGGTTAAGTGCGGTCGGTGGTCTTGTGAGGTAAGGGAGGGAGTAGAGTGAAGAAGCGTAAGGTAGTTTGTGCGGCGATGCTAGTGACAGCGATGCTGGGGCTAACGGCTTGTGGTAAGACAGTGGTTTATGACGAGTCGAATCTGCCGACAGAGACGGTAAAGGGCGCGGAGACAGAGGAAGCCGTGACGGAAGATGCGAGGTCAGAGAGTGCGGAAAGCACGGACAGCGGAAAGCCAGAGAATGACGGTGCGAGGTCAGCGGGGATAGATAAAGTCCATGAGGTTGTAGACAATAAGGCGACCAATACGAAGATAGAGGACGAAGCGAAGCAACAGGAAGTGATAGCGGCGATACGGGGAAAGTTAAACGAGGCGCACAGCAGTTTATCCTCGGTCGGGACAGTTAATTTCGAGATGATACAGCTTGACAAAGCGTCATACGCGCCGAAGCGGTATATTGCGAACATAAATCGGACGGTTAAAAAGACGGGCAAGGTGTATTCGGTAGAGTCCTTGTCGGATGAGACATATAAGGGAGTGGAATCGCTTACGAACAGAAAGACTTATCTAATCGACAGCGGGGAGAGGACTCTAAGCTACTCAAAGAAGTACGATTCAACGCTAGAGGACGGAAGTAAGAAGCCGTGGCTTGCGGTAATCGTAGATAAGGACATAGAGAACGAGCCGATAAACTTGTCAGAGGTGGATAAAGCGCTTGACTTAAGTTTATTCGAGGTAGGCGAGGAGACGAATGACAACATCGAGAGTTATACGTTGACTTGCTATATACCAATCTACAGCGAGCTTGAGTTAATGGGAATAAATCCCGACAGTGTGCTTGTAAGTAAGGATAACTCTGGAGAGTATAAGGGAACGATAAAGATTTACGCAGACAAGAGCGACTATACGATACACAAAATCGAGTTTTCTGGAAAGAAAGCGATGGATGTGTATTACAATAACACATATACGGCGAGTGGCGAGTCAAGTGAAGAGGTAAAGATACAGAAGTGCAGGGCATCGTTTAAGCTGGGGGACTATAGCGACTTAAAGATAGACATTCCGAAGGAGATAGAGGAGAAGCTACCAGAGGATGCGAAGGCGGCGGCAGAGTCGTTTGTAACGCCGACTGAGGATAAGGAGTCGATAAGCCTAGACGGAGACTTTAGTTTAGGTTTAGAGGCGAGTAAGACGGACGATAGCGGCAAGGCAGAGACGAGCGAAGAGAGTAGTGGAGATTCCCTTAAAAAGTAAGGGGAAATAAGGGAAAACAGAAGAGCGTAAGGGAAACAGCTTTCGGGCGGGGTTTATGAGACCCCGCCTTTTTCGTGATTAGGGGGATTGGGCAGTTTAATAGGGTGGATTTTGCGGGGGCGTATGCCAGATTTCGATTTTGAGTTGTTTTCGCCCGAGAGTTCTTTAGGGTTTTAAGAGGGAAAGGCTTTCAGAGTAGGGAAATAGGGGTAAGCGTCAGACAGGGCTTAGAGGGGCTTTTCGATGGTCTACGGGGTAGGGAATAGGGGACGGGGCAGGGATGTTCCCGATATAAATGTCGGGAACATGAGGGTTTATTACAGGTCAGCAGAGGACAGGGAAAAGTGAGGTCTGGACAGCGATTTAAGTGGATATGCCGCTGTTGCGCACAGGAGCGGGTCAAATCGGGGTGGTAGGGGATTAAGGGTAGTGCAAAGTAGGCTAGGGGACAGAGTGCGGTTTATGGGGCTTCTCGTGTGTCCTAGGGGTAAGTGAATATTTTGCTAGGAGTTTATAAGAAAGTGGTTGCAAGCTAATAAATTTCGTGCTAAAACAGGCTTAAACAGTGTAACTAGTTGGAAGAGGAGGGCAAAATGGCAGGAAACAGTAATCTTCACAGAGCGAAAGAGGCGAAGAACGATGAGTTCTACACACAGCTTTCGGATGTAGAGAATGAGCTTGTGCATTATCGGGAGCATTTTAGGGGAAAGACTGTGTTTCTTAACTGTGATGACCCGACATGGAGTGCGTTCTGGAAGTATTTTCACTTGAATTTCGGATTTCTGGGTATTAAGCGTCTTATTTCTACGCATTACGACAAGGAGCAAAGCACCTATATGATGGAGTATCTTGGCGGGGATGATAACGATGTGAGTGTCGGGACGAAAACGCCGCTCAAGGGAAACGGAGATTTTAGGAACGAAGAGTGCTTGGAGCTACTTAGGCAGAGTGACATTGTGGTGACGAATCCTCCGTTTTCGCTTGCACGGGAGTATGTTTCTTGTTTAGAGGCAAGTGGAAAGGGATTCTTAATTGTTGGGGATTTGAACTGGACGACCTATAAAGAGGTATTCCCTATGATTCGTGATAATAAGTTATGGTTAGGGTACAGGTCGGTTAAGGAGTTTTCACAGCCAGACGGTAGCTTTAAGAAGTTTGGAAATAAGTTGTGGTTTACCAACCTAGACATCAAGAAGCGTCACGATAATCTTATTCTCTACAAGCATTATAGTCCCGAGGAATTTCCGAAGTACGATAACTACGATGCAATCAATGTAGACAAGGTATCGGATATACCGATGGATTATGACGGCGTAATGGGCGTACATATTACATTTCTTGACAAGTATAATCCAGAGCAGTTTGAGATTGTGGCATTTCGTAAAGGAGAAGACGGGAAAGACCTAGTATTTACGAGAGAGAGAGAGAGAGAGTTCAACCTCACTTTCGTATCATTGTACGACAGCGATTGCTGGGATGATAAAAAACGAAGAAGGAAGGATAAATGGGAAGATTACTTACGCGAGAATCACGATAAGGAGAAAGTCGAGCCGATAGACTTGTTTTATCCAAAGTCTATGGCGATTTGTGGATGTATGAACTCTCCAAAAGACACCTTAGTGAGTGGTGTAAAGAAGTATGCGAGGCTTCTGATTAGGTTTCGGCAGAAGTAGGCTTAGTGAAAGCGAGAGCTGATTGACTAGTTTATCTGCGAAATTAGCAGAAAGGGGGTTTGTTTGGGCAACGATAATAAATCTTCGGAGTTAGTAGGGATTATCTCTGTGATAGCTTTTGTAAGCGTGCTTGTTCTGTTGTCATGGTGGATTTCGTCTACTGCCTTGGATGGGTTTCAATATTCAAGGAATAGTGATTCAGACGCTACGCGGATATATGCTGTGTTTAACCGTGCAACTGTAAATTATTGGACGAAAGACCGTTTAGACGCACTGAAAGTAAAGTACGGAACAGAGATAGCCGAGCCTTTGACAGAGGATATGTCAATGGAAAGCGTATGTATTCGCGTATTCTCATTAGGTATCATAACGATTTAAGCGAGGGAAACAGTTTTGCAGTACAATAGCGACAATGTAATGAGGCGGCTATTACAGCTATGTTCAACGATTTTTCTCATGGCGATTACGGTTTCCGTTATCGTGTCGGTAGTTTCTGAACAGAAGGCATTTGAGGAAAACAGTAAAACAGAGGATACTCGTGTAAGCGCTGTTTTTGAGCGAGCCACAGTTGTATATTGGAGTAAGAGTCGTTTAGACGGGTTGAAGGTAAAGTACGAGGCAGAGATAGCCGAGCCGAGGATAGATTATTGGACTCGGGAGTATTTGGAGACTTCATATGTAATGTAGGCTTTGATGCAATTTCAAATCGCAGAAAGACAGAATACGCCTTGACTAGTAGCTGTAACACTTCGTTCGACACAGGTATTTACGGCTTTACGGTAAGGTTTAGTGGTCTAACTGTGGGAAACAGATATATGTTTGCAGGGCAGGAGCTAAGTGTTTCCGAGGATGGAAGTGCGGTTGCGAGCGTGCTTACGCCGCACGGCGGGGTCGGGTTTAACAGTGACGGAACGCTTGCGGCGATGTACGGTAATCATTATTTGGTGCTTGTTAAGGTTTTAGACAATGGGAATGTAGAGAAAGAGATTGGGTTTAGCGTTAGACGGGCACATTCCGGGCGGTATGGGCTATGATTCTCTCTATAATGAATGCTTTGTATTGCAAGTCTAAGTATGCTCGTTAGGGCGCTGACAGAGAAAGATGCTCCTCCTGAGCGGTTTCGGGATTTTGACTGTGCTGTGGGGAATATCTGTATTGTTTCCGAATTTCGGGGAAGCTCCTGTTGAGTTGATAAGGTCGTTGTTTTGGTAGGTATCAGACGATTCTCTCCTTGGGATTAACGGCGGTTATTTGTGAGGAGATAATAACTATATGAAGTTCATTATGCACATTAGGAGCTGGATTAGCCATCACAAATCTGAAATTAGAAAAGCTATAGGCGTTATGACAGTGATTTATTTTTGTTTGTTGGCTATCAGCTATATAGTAGGCGTTCCAAAGGCGTACTTGGCTAGCGTTGGGGTCACAGAGGAAGTTGAAAGCGTAACACTTGCGAAATCTTCAATAGATTCACCTGTTTCCTGTAGCTGGATATACGGGGATACTGTTGAATCATCTGCGCCGATGTTGAGTGATATTAAATACGGTTTGTTTAGGAAGGCTGTATATGCTTATCCGTCTATTCCTCTAACGGTAGAAGAGAAGCAGGAAGGTAGGATATTGAAGTGCGCTTTGCTTTATGATAATAAGCCTGCTGACTGTGGCGTGTATTTAAGCTATGATTGGGGGCTACCTGTAGTTTATGCACAAGTTGGCTCTGGCAGAAGCGAGGAAAAGTTAGGTATCGCAAGCGGTCGTGTACGGTTTAGCGGTCTTAGTTCTGGAAAGACTTATGTCTTTGACGGGGCGAGCTTGGATGTGAATGGAGACGGGACGGCAGTTGCAGAGTTTAATGTACCGCACTATGGGTATCGAAAGGGCGGTGAGGATAGCGTGTATGCAATCCCGTTGTTAGAGGTTGACAGCGGGGAGCAGAGGGGGTTAACGGCGGTATGCGTTAATCGTGCGGAAGTTAAATAATATGAATGGAGGTGTAATTGTGACTACAGAGTACAGATTATCTTGTTGTTTTACTCGGTGCTGTATTGGTTACGGCTATTGTGAGTCTTGTGAGGCGTTATTCTGTGACGCTTAATCGAACGGCAGTCAGTATGGTTGTGGTTATAGGTGTAGCAACTTTAACATTGAGTGTTCTTTTAATTGCCGGTAGTGAGGGTCTGCGTTAGTATAATACAGGGGAATAGGCTTGTATTTATACAAAGGAGGATTATGGGAGATATAATTTACAACATTTTAGTTATTCTTTGCGTACTTTTCTTTGCGGCTATGACACTAGCTTTATTAGCTTTCAGCAATGGGTTTTTCGATTTTAAGTCAGGTGTTATTATCACACTAATGTTTTTAGCGATTGGAACAACCGTTATTCTTGGGAGTAAAGATAGCAATAGACCGAATTATATACCTTCTGGAACGGTTTCAAAAGATAGCATTGCAGTAAACAGCAGTATAGGCTGTGAATTTGAGTCTGTTACATTTACTGGCTATGCTGTAGGAAATCCAGCGTTGTTGTATTATGCCCTAGATGGTGAGGCAGAGGGTGTGAGTCCGATTCAAAGTGGAAATGTCGGAGAATCCTCCAGTTGGTATGTTTATCCGGTAACGATTCCGGTTAGTGGAAACGGCGCTGGTTGTGGGGTTCAGTTCGAGAATCTATCTGCGAACTGCGTTGTAAATATCTCCTCTCCCGCTAAGAACGGTGGAAACAAGTATATTCTGAATGCTGTAGCCGATTTTAATAACGGTGTTTCGGAGTCGTTTGGAATCGCGGGTGGTAAGGTGAGGTTTAGCGGCTTACAGTATGGAAGAAGTTATGTCTTTGACGGGAAGAGTTTGACAGTGAACGAGGACGGCACGGCAGATGGTGAGTTTACTGTGCCGGACTACGGTTATATAGACGGTTCGTTCCCAGATTTGTACTCGGTTAGGCTTGTAAGAGCGGAGGGAAATTCCTTGGAGACAGAGCTGATTTTGTATGTGAAGCGTCCGATAAAGAGGTCTTGGGACGCACGAGCAGGGAAGTGATTCGGGCGTCAAAAATTTTCCTGTAAAAACAGTTGACAGCTTAGGGGCAATCTGCTAGACTATGGTTGTGGTCAAGAGAGAGAGGCGGGAGCGGCTGAATCGCCATGGGGCTTTTACAGGCTCTGCGCATCTCAAGACCACTTAAGAGAGGAGATAATCGTTATCTCCTAGCGCAGAAGGTACTGCGGGATGCGCGGCGTTTAACAGCGCGTTAAGCGCCGTAAGGAACGGGATGTGGCTCAAGTGGTAGAGCGCTTGCTTTGGGAGCAAGACGTTGCAGGTTCAAGTCCTGTCATTCCGATTTACCGTATGGGGATGTACGGTAAGCCACTTTGCCTCCTTACAATGTGGGATTTTCCAGACGGATAGACGGTGTGGCAGTAGTGTAGCGAGGCGCACAGCGCTAAGGCGTAGGGGCTGGTTCGATTCCAGTCTGTCACATTAGCTGACTTAGGTCAGCGAACATTTTCCTCATCTCCAACAAACAGAGCGGCGAGTGATTATCATTCGCCTCGGATATGCGACATATGGTCGCCGCTAGGTGCAAGTCCTAGGTATCCGATTCGCTAGAGCATCCGTGAACAGTGCTTTAGCGGTTACCCGAATATATTGTCGGGGAGGGCGGTAGTTTAACGGTAAAACGCAGTGAGATATGGGTTCGAGTCCCGTCCGTCCTCTTTCGTTTCTCGGCATTTCCCCCGTTGGCTTGAGTAAGGCTCAATCACCGACATACAACGCCGAGTGACGAAACTACGGGTGCGATACGGCGCGGCATTGGGGGTTCAAGTCCCCCACCCGTTCTGTGCGGTCGTTGTCTTGCAAAACACCTGCCAAGTGAGATAGCGCTCCGCACTCCCCCAAGGAAAGGTGGCTCAATAGGTGAGAGCATTCGGCTCATAACCGAACGGTTGCGGGTTCGAGTCCCGCCCTTTCCACTAGTAATTTAGACGACAGTAGTTTACGGGAATGCGCCTTTGGCGTGGAGAGAGGTTCGACTCCTTTCCTGTCGTATCGCCGTAGCCCCACCACTGCGGCGAAATATTCCTTTCTGGTATCTGTGATACTTGGCTGTGCGGTAGCTTAACGGTTAGAGCAAGGCGTAGTCCGATGCGGGTTCGACTCCCGCCTGCACAATTTGTCCGAAGGTCGGGCAAAAATACTATAGGTTCGATTACTCGGTAGGGCGTTCGTTTAAGCGGAAAGACGGCATTTTGCCATGTAGGTTCGACTCCTACGCGCCTACTCGTAGCCGTGAGGTTAGACAGTGGCTTCGCGGTTACGGGATACAAGCTCAAAGCTTGTATCCTACGCTTTGTTAGTTCAGTTGGGAGAACGCACGGCTGTAAAGCGTGGTCGCCATTGGTTCGAGTCCAATACAGAGCGTTTTGATTCGGGTTTACTCGGGTCAGAGTCCTAAGTTTATCTGCTGTCGTGGTGGAATAGGTAGACATGGCGGACTTAAAATCCGCTGGCTTCGAGCCATGTCGGTTCAAATCCGACCGTCAGCATTGCTTGTGCCATAGATGCCCTAAGTATTGTTCCTTGGAGCAGGATGCAGGCATCACAAGTAGAACTTCCGTCTAAGCGAGGCGAATGCTCCAGTCCACTGCGATGGCGGGGAGAGCCGAAGTTCAAATCATTAGAGTAGGCAGAGTTATAGGCTTTCAGTTGGAGAGATACTCAAGTGGTTTAAGAGGTCGGTCTTGAAAACCGCTAGGTCGTGAAAACGGCGCGAGGGTTCAAATCCCTCTTTCTCCGTTAGAGGTGTTTGCTGGTTCACCTCTAAAACCTCCTTCTTTTTGGTAAGCCGTTTGCTTATTTCGGGCAGATAAGCGAAAAAGTAAGCCTTGTGGCTAAGGACGCAGGGTTTAACCGAGGGATGGCGACCCTCATATGGAGATTTACTCAAGTCGGTGAAGAGGACAGGTTGCTAACCTGTTAGGTCGCGAAAGTGGCGCAAGGGTTCGAGTCCCTTAGTCTCCGTTCTGCCGTTTATTTCCCTAAGTGTGTGCTTTGGGGAGCGAGCGACAGTATTAAACAGTCCTATATAGATGTATTAAACTTTAGGATAGTTTAGCATCTCCCTGTAGGATGAAGTTTACTTGCCTCGTGTGAGCGCAAAGCGCTCATGGAAAAGTGTAGGCGTTGCACACGCGCCTAGACACCGCAGAGTGCCGCATTTGTAAGTGCGGAAGTCGAAAGGCATAAAGATTTTGCGCGAGACAGCGGAGAAGGCGGGCGCTGTCAGTTTTGAGGCTGTAGCTTATCTGGATAAAGCGACAGATTCCTAATCTGTAGACGGTAGGTTCGAGTCCTATCAGCCTCATTTGCGGTAAGTTGGATAATACCGCGTTAAGGTTTTTGCCGTGATAGCACAATGGCAGTGCATTTGATTTGTAATCAAAAGGTTATCGGTTCGAGTCCGATTTGCGGCTTATGCCCGCATGGTGGAATAGGCAGACACGCTGGATTTAGGTTCCAGTGGGAAACCGTGTAGGTTCAAATCCTACTGTGGGCAGTCGGCTATCGTGGTTGTTTACCCCTTATGACTGCGATAGCCCCTTTTGTTTGTATATTGTATAGGGGATTAAGGAGGTAGAGATGAGCGAGAGACAGGGAGATATGAGCTATAAGGGCTTTGTGGGCGAGGTAAAGTATTCGGAAGAGGACGGTAAGTTTATCGGTCGAGTGCTTGATATTGAGGATGCAGAGCTTGAGTTTGCGGGTAGTTCCGTGAGTGAGTTGCAGGATGGCTTGCGTGCGGTGGTTGACCGCTATTTGGAGCTTAAGGGTGACGACCAAGATGTAGAAATCACGGTTACGCTAAAGAAGAGCCTTCTGCGAGCGCTCATAGAGTGTGCAGAAGAGCAGGAAGTAACGATTGATGAGTTTGTGAGCGCGGCGCTGTTTGACTATTGCAGTGCGAACTACGGGGACTAAGAGCGCAGTGATTACGAGTAGAGTATTTTCGGCAGTAAAACAGAGCCTTGACAAAGCGACCAGTGCAGAGGATGTACTGGTCGTTGCTGTATCTGGGGGTGCGGATAGCATGTGTTTATTGGACATTGTGCGGCAGATACGGAGGCGGGTCGGGAAGATAGTTGTATGTCATTTGCATCATGGGGTTAGGACGGATGGAAGTGCAGAGCGGGATATGCTGTTGGTAAAGGGGTATTGTGATAAATACGGGATACCATTCTTTTATCGGCGGGTAGATGTTCCGAGTATCGTAGAGGAAACGGGTAAGTCGGCGGAGCTTGTCGGGAGAGAGCTTCGGTATCGGTTTTTTAACGAGGTAGGGTTATGTTACGGGTCGTATAAGATTTTGACTGGGGCAAATGCAAATGATTCCGTAGAGACAGTGCTTATGCACTTAATCCGTGGGGCTTCGGTAGACGGTTTATGCGGGATACGGGAAGTAAACGGTAGGGTAGTTCGTCCTTTGGTCGGGGTAAGTCGGAGAGAGATAGAGGCTTATGTTAAGGGAAACGGAGTTCCGTATAGCATAGACCCGACAAACCTAGAGACTGATTATACGAGAAACAAAGTTAGGCTTGAGTTAATTCCGTATATCGAGAGGAGTTTGAACCCGAATATCGTGAATACGCTTTTAAGTAGCATAAAGTCGTTTTCGGAGGACAGTGAGATTCTTAATCGGCTTACGGAGAGGGCGTATAAGAAGTATCTACTTAGGGATACGGGGAAGGAGCGAGTGTTTTCGCTTAGTCTTTTAGGTGAGGACAGGTCGATAGTGAAGCGGGTATTATTTAGTGCTGTAAGAGAGGTGCTTAATACCGCGCAGTTTAGCTTTAAGACAGCGATGGTAGATAAGTTACTGGATAGCCCGCTTACGGACGGCAGGACTCGGCAGATAAGTTTATCAAAGTGCCTAAAGGTAGTTGTTTCAAAGGGAAGGATAGCAGTCATTTCGGAGTGACGCACGGGGGATTTGGAAGATGAGAAAAGTAGTAGCTCGGATTACCGAGGACAAAGTAGAGAGGTTTGTGGTAGCAGACACGGAGACGCTTTCGGTAGACGAGGTTTATAAGGACGAGTTAGCGACTTATGGGTTTAGCGAGGCAGACTGCACGGATATTATGAACTTATATTGTGGCGGAGAGAGTGAATTTTACGGGATTGCGGACTTTGTAGACACAGAGTATGCGTGGATTCTTGAGGTGTCTTATAGTGGAACGCTTAACTATCTTCGTAAGAAAGCAGAGCTTGATTACGGAGAGGTGCAATCTATTCTTGATAAGAACCTTGAGAATCATTACTTTGCGCTTGAGATTCCTGCAACAGACGGAGTTTACGCGGAGCTTGCATCATTTAAGAATCGCATCCGAGGCGAGTTTATGCTTAGAGGGTCTGGAGATGTTAATCTCGACATTGTAAGAAAGACGATTAGCGTGTGTAGTGGAAGTGGAAATGCAGTAATTCCGAAGGTAGACGGGATTGAGACGCTTGAGGGGTTCATTGGGTATAGGAATCGGCGTGTTCTAGTCGGAGATGGGATAAAGCGAGTGCTTGGCGGTGGGCTTGAGGGTTTAGCGGTAATAGGAGAGAAACTTTGCATTCAAGAGATTGTAGGGGTTAATTACAGTGTTTCTTTCGATGGTGCGTGTTATTTTGAAAGCCCTGTTAAGATTACGGGTAATATTACTGTAGCTGACTTCTCGGAGTTGTCTATTAATGTAAAGAGGATTTGTACATACGGAATTACGCTCTCTGGGACGGACTCGCCTGTATCGTTACGCCTTTACTCGAGCGTTGATGGCGTGGTTGAAAGGGACGGAATAAATTTTGGTATGTTTGATAACGCTCGGCTTACGCTCGAGGACGGTCTTAGTTTGTGCGGTCATAGCATATACGGAAGTTTAACAGAGCTTATCTTAGACGGTGAAATTGCGACTTTAGACGAGGAGTCCCCGTTTAGCGGTTCGATAGAGCGGGTAGTCATTACAGAGAAGTGTAAGGAGTTGCCGCCGTATTTGTTTTATGGATTGAGTATTGGGAGTATAGAGATTCTTCCAAGGGAAACGCCGTTATATATCGGAGCGTGTGCGCTTACGACAAAGGATTTGCTTAGGACGGACGGCTATTCTGGGTTTATTGGGTCGGTTTTTAGTAATGAGAGAGTCGTGTTGCGTGAGGACGCGCTTAAAGGTGCGCATATTTCTTTGGCAGTTGGGGTAGATATAGCGTGTAAAGCAGAGACAAGAGCATTTAGGGGTGTAACATTTGCGGATACGCAAGTTCGTGTTACTGCTGGTAGCGAAGATTCGTTTTTGTTCAGTGGGACAGAGTTTTTAAGCTGTAAGATAGAGCTTCCGTGCTATACGAATGGTATGTTTTACGATGCAAGGCTGATTTGGTGCAGGATGGCAGTAAAAGGAAAGAAGAAAGCGATTGACTGGGGATTGTTCTGTGGGGCTACTGTGGATGTAGAGAATCTAGTAGATACCTTTAACTTAGACTCTGGAGAAATCACCCTTATGCCTTTTAGTATAGACAATGCTCGGTTTATTCGTTTCGGGAGTGAGCAATTTAGCGCGGTTAGTCTTGTGGCAGACAAAGCTACGACAGCCGAGAAAGAGATTAAGCGGGCAGAAATCGTGTGTGACAGAGGGTTTACTGTTTACGCTAGCCTCCCGTCTGGGGTAAAGATTTTTTAAGCCTTGACTAGCCAAGAGTAAAAATTTAATTTGTAGTAAAATGCTTGATTTTCTACCAAATTATGCTATATTAGTAGGCAAGGGGGATATAGAGTCATGCGAGTCTGGAATGAATATGCTACAGAGTATTGCGCGAAGCGGGAAGAACTTCTTTCGGAGCTTACAGGACGGTATCGGGCGGCAGAGGAGAACGGGGATGCAGAGACACAGTTTGACTGCATGCTTGCGCTGATGCGGTATAAGTTAGTTCCGAAGGACAGTGAGTTGGTATCAAGAGAGGCGTTTAATCTGGTACGGCGAGCGGCAAAGGGGAATGCGCGGATTTCTGATTACGAGACCAAGAAGCGCCGTTCACCGAAGGTAACGGATGTATCAGATGCATGGCTTGAGGCTTATGGGTACGAGAGCAACCCGTATGATTATCGGACGAGCGGGAACGGGCAATACTTGCCGAGTAGGGTCGGGTTTATTGGGGATAGCTTTACGGTTGTTGGAGTGAAGTATGGCGAGAGGACGGTACGAAGAGAAGAGTACGGTCGTATCGGGGAACAGAAGATAGACGAGGGCGAGGTTCTATATAAACTCGGGAGTACCAGCCTCTCTGGGGCGGCGAAACGCTACGCAGAGGGCATGAAAGGTTTGTATGCGCGACTTAGGAAAGAGAGCCTTGACCTTTCGGTAGACTTTTCAAACGGAGAGTCTGGCATTTCGGAGATAGTTCTTCACGAGCATAACGCCTATCAGTTAAAGAGTATCGGATATGCTGTTTACTGCTACGGAGATAAGCGCGTTAAGGTTTATGTGCTTTTGGATAGCGAGGGTTTAGGGGTTTGTAAGATAAGCGAGGACGAGACATTTTCGCGTATCGAGCAAGCGCTTAAGCGGCATTACGAGGCGCTAGGTAGCGGGATAGAGGTTATAAAGCTGTAAGGGGGATAGAGATGAGACTTGGCAGGGGTCTGGTCGCAAAGGTAGCAGTCGGTGTAGTAGCTCTTGGGATTGTCGGGATTACGGTAGGTTCAATCGTCCGTCATAAGGCAGAACAGGAGTATTTAAGAGCCGAGGCGGTTGCAAAAGAGAAGTATGAAGTATGACGGGAGCGGGATAAAGGCAGATATAACAGCCGTTAAGGTTGCGTTTGCGGTACGGAAAGAGGGAGTTTACGCGGCTTCTTCTGGGGATTCGTTTATCGGTCTTTCAATGGACAAGTGGGATAGGAGTTATGTCAGTAACTATACGAGCAGTAATACGGATAAAGACGGTAGCACTTCCTACCATAGCCATTCACGGCTTGTAAAACAGATACGGTATCTCTATAGCACTTCTATCGCGCTAAATGAGAAATTAGAGTCTGCGTTAGACAAAGAGGCAGATTTTACTGTCACGAATAGCAAGGGAAGGAGCTTTTCGGTAGCGGTAAATGCAAAGTATAGCTATTCGAGAAATGGCTATCGCCTTACAGCAAAGGCTTCAAAGCAAAGGCTTCAAACGGAAGAGACCTAGGTATAACCGAAGTAACGGTTCAATTTAGCGGCTTAGTTCCAGATAAAAGTTACGCAATGGCGGGTGTTCCGTTTACTGCGGGGAAAGACGGAACAGCAGAGGTTACTTTTAACACGGTAGACAGAGGCTTCGAGAATCCAGACACTTTCGGGCGGGTCACGCGGTATAGCCTAATGAGCTTAGACAGTGAGAAGAAGGCAAAGACGGAGATGACCCTTATAATCCCCGAGGCACATATTAAGGGATTCATTTGGAATTTCCCAATTATCTAAGGTTGGAGGCAGGGGATGGGTCTGATTGATTATGCAGGGCTTTTGCGTAGAGGCTCGGGAGAGAATAGCAGTTTAAGTAAGAGCGAGTTACACTGGCGTAAGCGTACTGTTCTCACAGAAGAAGAGAAAGCCGAGATTTTCAGACGGGTAGACGGAGAGTTTCGGGGTCGGGCATGTAGACGGGTTCAGTTAATCGGTTTAGCGGCTATGGTGCTTTCGGTTGTTCTCGCGATAGGCGGGATACGGTATCTAAAGGCGCATAGTGTAGCTGTTGGTGCGCGGTTTATGGGTATTACGGTAAATCTGGTAGTAGATAAAGCGTCTACAGGGGAGACAGGGAACGAGGACATAGCGCTTCTTCCGAGCGATACGCTGTCTGACGGTCGGGTGGTCGAAAGTTATCGGATAAGTTGAATTTTGCATGAGATAGACGACAATAACGCAGTTAAGAATAACGGCGACCGTTTTCTAAAAGAGCCATTTGGAGTGGGCACGGAGTTACGGTGGATAGACTTAGCGGTAGCCTATGACGGTGGTTCTGCTACTTATATCTTAAAGAAAGCCAAGTTGTCTGGGGAGTTTGGTGTATCTGATTTAGGTGTTTCGGAGATTGAGCTGTCACTTGGCGGTCTTAAAACGGATAGCAAGTATCTGTTAAACGATAGCCCCGTAGATGTTTTGTCAGACGGAACAGCGACAGCGGTAATAAAGCTGGATAACTACGGTTTCGGGAGTAAAGCGCAGAAGTTTATCTTGTATCGCGTAGACGGTACGAAAAAGGTGCGGACGCTACGGTTTATCATTCCCGCAATCGGGAAAAGGGGGGTAACTGGTGGGTTTGGTTGTAGGTTTAGTCATAGCAGCTGTTTTGGTGCCAACGGTTTGGTTTGCTGATTTTGGCGTTCGTAAGGTGCTAGGTTATTTAGATTATTATAGGAGTCTGCACAACAGTCGGGCAGAGGAAGCCTATCTAGCTAAGTTAGAGAGCGGAGAGATAATCGCCCCGAAAGTTACGGTAACAGCTATTTCGCTTGTAACAAGAACAACGGGAGTCATTAAGCTATACCAGATTACGAATAGCGGTCTAAAGGAGCTAAACGAAAGAACTCATTGTTTTGAGGGTAAAGGCGTGTATTCCGCTTGGTGGGAATCCCTAAGTTTATCTGACAGTGCCTTTAAGGGGAGTGCAAAGTATAAGTTTGTAGGGGTCTTGGGTAACGGAAAGCGCGTGCAGTTTTGTTTGCATGAGAGGTACGGAGATAGCGGAAAGTCATATACGATTTCTTCTTCTAAAGGTCTTGGTGCAGATAGGATAGATTTTAAGATTTCAAATCTAACACCGAATGCGACTTATCTTCTCGGACAGATAAAGCACAAAGCAGACGAGAGCGGTTGCATCACTACCTATTACTATCGCAGAAATAGCTATGAGTGGATTCGTAGCGAGTCACACCATCTTTCAAGAGTTGACAACTATGATTTTACAGATATGCTTGACATAAAGCTTTCGCTATGGAATCCATAAAATAACCATCATAAAAACCAAAGCAGTTCTATGCGTTAAATAATAAAGGAGAGTTATGCAGAAGAGTTATCGAGAGTTACAGCATTTGCGAGAGGAGCTTGAGGAAGCGCTTTCAGAATGTGCGGAGTCCGAGAGAAAGAAACTTTCGGATAAGTTACGAGGTGTGATGAAGCAGTTACGGCAGTATGAGGACGAGCGGTTAATCTAATACAGTTAATCTAATACAACAGAAAGCGAGGTAGACGGGATGGTGACGATACGGTTACGGACGCTTGCGGATTGCAAGGATTTCGTGGATTTAGTCGGGTCTGGAAGGTACGAGGAATGCACAGTGGATGTTTACCTCGGAGACCAGCGGTCTAAGGTTACGGTAGATGGAAAGTCATTGCTCGGGATAATGAGTTTAGAGCCGAACAAGGTGCTTAATGTTACGGTTTCGAGCTTTGATAGCGAATTAGCTACAGAGTTAGAAAATATTATAGGTGAGAAATTCGGAGGATAAGAGAATGGATGCGATTAACAGGTTTAACCACGGCGACAAGGACGGAAAGAACGAGGTAGACGGGCTGGACAGCTTGAATCTCGACTTAGACATCGAGGATGGTGAAGAGGTCGAGGGTCTTGACGATGACGACAGTCTGTTTGCGAATCCAGAGGAGGAGTGAGAATGGGTAAAAAGAAGCGGACAGGTGGCTTTGAGGAGAACAACCGCGACATTCTTGCGGATTTAGGTAGTTTATCTGGCAAGGATTTTGAGACTTCGGATGACTTGTCCTTTGACTTGGATTTGGATGACGAAGAGGACGCAGACGAGGAAGCTACCGACAAAGGTATGAGTGAAGAGGACGCGGCAAAGCGTTTAGCGGAACTTCTATCAGGTCTTTTTGAGGCGGCGGGTCATAAGGGCGCTAAACAGAAAGACGCGGAGTCTAAGGCGAGCGACAGCGATACAGAGATTGACGCTATGGTGTCAAAGGCGGCGGCTAAGGTCGGAAAGGCGTTAAAGACAGCAAAGCGCGGTGCAGAGGTCGGCAAGAAGGGTCTTGAGACAGCGGCAGAGAGTGTTACGGAGTCGGAGGCATTTAAGAAGCTTGTAGACAGTGTTTATCGCGCGATGGAAGTCGCAAAGGTCGGCGCTGATAAGGTGAAGGATGCCGTAAAGAGAGAGGAGACAGAGACTAAGTGCGAGGAGTTTGATACGGCTCGCACGGAGTCCGAGTCTTTGGATTATGACGCTCTGCTTGTCACGGTAGGCTTATCGAAGCCGACCAAAGAGGGTGGCGCGACCGAGGTACTGAACGAGGCTCTTACAGCGATTAGTGAGAAGTATCGCGGGCTTTCTGGAACAGTGATTGAGGAAGCGCTTCTTGTGGCTTTGGCGGCAGACACAGAGAGCCGCTTAAACGGCAAGGTCGTTGAGACAGAGAACAGGCTTCTTAGCTATCGTGTTCGTAGCTTAGTGAATCTTAGTGCTGAACTGCGCGAGTCGATTAGCTCTTGTATGCTCACAGCGAGCGAGTATATTGAGTTAAAAGAGAAGGTTGAGAAGCTTGACAAGCAGATTGCGGGGCTTCGGGAGATTAATGCCGAGTTTACGAGACTTGGGAAGAAATCCCGATAAGGTTTGGAGGTGCCGAAATGCAGAGAGAGCGTTTAACGCTTGCTGTGCTTGTAGGCGCGATGATGCTTGGATTGTCTGGGTGCAGAGATACAGGGTATCGTAAACAGAATACCGATTATGTTGTAGGGTACATAGATAAAAATATGTACCCTATTTATAATTTGCGACCAGATGCCAAGTTCACTTATCGTGCAAACGAGCCGTTAGAGGTAGAGTGCTTCACAGATAGCAGTTTATCCGAGGATTCAAAGATAGAAGTCATTGTAACGCCAGACGGAGCAGAGTCTAAGAGTAGGGATGGTGTGCTTTATACGATACAGCCTGTAAGGGCATGGGAGCGGGATAAAGCATATTATCTTAGGGTAGGAAAGACGGTAATCCCGTTTCGGACAGCTTCGATTGCAGAGAAGCCTGTGCTGGGCTATAGTATTTCGGATAATGGAGAGTTAAGCCTTATCTGGAGTGAGGTAGCGGGAGCTACGGGGTATAGGATATATAAGTCGGGTCGGGAATTAGGCACCGTTCCGAGCAGTCCGCTCCTGTTTCGGGATTTTTCTCTAAACGGCTCGCATGGAATCGGGAAAGTGAGTAACGAGGTTACGCTGTATCAGAACTACGGGTTAGCGCGGGATGATGTTTATTCGGTTTCGGCGTTGGTCGGGGATAGAGAGAGTGCAGAGAGTAATCGTTTAGTGATAGCGGACATTGCGGGGATGTTGCCTGTTAAGATAAGCGGGGACACGCTAAAGGTAGGTTTAGAGGTTTCGAGGACGAAGGATTTGCCGCGTTCAGTCGGGGTAGAGATGTTAGACGGCGGGGTAGTGCGGCAGAGTATTGAGTATGAGATAGACGATTCGACAAGGTATAACAGTAATGTGTATTACGGCTATCATGTGCTTGGGACAGAGCTTCGAGGGTATATTGAGATAGCAGTCGGAGACAGAGGGGCGTTGCAGGGTAGGATTGAGAATGGCATCGAGACCTATGCGGATGCAATGTCGCCGCTTGCGGTGAAGCAGGACGGGGAAAAAGAGCTTTTTGGAGCAGTAAGGTCAGTTTATCTAAACGCCTATGTAAGTAAGGGCGAGGGAGAGAGCGAGAGTGCTGGCTTTGAGGAATATTTGATAAGTGCTTTGAAAGCGCACGAGACAGGGGTAAGCCTTAAGGGGTATCCAGAGTTTACGGACACGGATAGCTTGCAGGGGGCTTTGACACGGGTTTTATCTCAGAATCTAATCTACGGAGTGGAGCGGGTAGCGTTAAATGCGGACAGGACAGGTTTAACGGTAGAGTATTCGGATAAGGCGTTTGAGAGGCAGATAGAGATATACAAGTCGATTTCTGGGGTAAAGATAGACGGCTTGTCGGATATGGACGCGGAAGCCAAAGAGGACGCGCTTTATCGGTATATAAATGACAACTTCCAGTATGAGGAGGGGTCAGACATATACGCGATGGTAACAGAGGGAAGAGGTAATGCGGTCGCGTATGCGCAGTATTTCAAGGATTTGTGTCGGTATAACGGGGTAGATGCAGACATAGTAACGGGATGTATGTACGGTAGGCGGCACACTTGGAATAGCGTAAAGATAGGGGATTCGGTTGTTTATGTAGATGCGGTAAACTGCTTTAAGAATACGGGGGTTACGCGGATTTGTTACAACATGAGTCCAGAGTATGCGAAGAGTGTCGGGTATGTAAGCGACAGATTTATAGGGGGAAGTGACAACAGTCACGAGTATTACAGCAAGAACGGGCTTGTAGCTACGAATTTAGAGGAGTATAAGAGTCTGGTTCGAGGAGAGCTTGATAAGGGCAAGAAGGTAATCACGATTCGGTATACGGGGGATGAGATTCCGTCTGGCGAGATAACGAGTAATGTAGCGGAGGTATACAAGGCGGCAGGGAAAGAGAGTTTATTAAAGACGCTTCGGTTTGGGGATGGGTTAGGCTATTATGTCCTCTGGAACGAAGAATAGTTAAAAGGGTAACAGGGTGATTAGCAGTTTCTAACAATGTAGAAGAAGCGGGAATTATTTATCAATTTTCTATGTTTAGTTAAGGTTTTCATTAGGGTGCATAGGGTGAGTATAATGCAGAAATTAAAGTTGACTATAGTAGCACAGTTACATGGGGGGAGTAACCGATGTTTAATTGAGTATATGGAAGCTTCTCGTAGAGATTACGGTAAAGCATTAAGAGGCGCTTTCTACGCAGTAAGACGAGGTGGACTCAATAAGTCGAAGTACAACACATATCTCCAACATAAATACGGAATTGCTAGTCGAACTGCTAACTCTATTATTTTTGATGTTCAAGGGCGCTTTAATGCGCTAAAGGAGTTAAAAGAGTATGAAAGGAAGCAGTTGGAGAGAAAGATTAAGCATCTGGAAAAGACAGTCATTCCAAAGTTAGTTGAGAAAAGGAATCAGAATTCAATTAAGCTTCAAGACGGAGTAGGTGTTTCGTTGATTCAACAAAGGAATTTGAGGTTAAGAGTTGTTTCAAAGAAGTCTAAACTAAACAGGTTGAAGCAGAAGCTCGGCGTGTTAAAGTACCAACTAGAAACAGGAAGGTTAAAGCTTTGTTTTGGGACGAAAAGGTTGTTAAAGCAAGACTATGAGAAGTTTATTGAACATAGAGACAGTCAAATGAGTTTTTTAGGAGCTAGAGAGGAGACAGCATGTAACCAAGTTTTACAGTTGACCTATAATCGAAGGAGTAATCAGTTTTTGATTCGATTGCGCAGAGGTTTTGGAGGCTATAAGTCAGCTAAAGGCGAAGATAGGTATGTTTATGGTAAAGTTTATTTCAATCATCACAAAGAGCAAATAGTTTCAATTTTGAGGTCTAAGAGTAGTCCTCTATCCTATAGAATAGTAAAGAAGAATGGGAGATATTATCTCTACTGCACATTTGAATTTCAAGTAGGAAATAGTGATATAGTTACTCGTTCTTCTTACGGAACGATAGGGCTGGACTTTAACAAAGGGTTTGTGACCTTATCAGAGACGAATCAATACGGACATTTAGTGCAAATACAGTTTATGCCTTATCGTTTCAAGTCTGGTAATAAGACAAAGGCTGACCTACAGGGAGTAGTAGCTCATGTAGTTCGGTTAGCATTGAGGGGTGGTAAAGATGTTTGCATCGAGAATCTTGATTTTAGAGTCACAAAAGCAAAAACAGAAACAAGGATAGGAAAGAAATACAACGAGATGCTTCATTCATTAGCGTATCGTGAGTTTAGTGACGCAATCGAGAGTGCAACTTATAGAAACGGAGCAGGTTTAAACAAAGTCAATCCAGCATGGACATCATGGTTAGCAGAGAGAATTTATTGCAAGCCAATGAAGTTGAATATACATACTGGAGCTTCATATGTAATAGCAAGGCGTGGACAAGGATATAAAGACGCTGTGTAAGTAGTATTTCAAATACAGCCTTATCCTATATAGATGTATCAACGCAAGACAGTTGGGCATCTCCCTGTAGGATTCAGTTTAATAGAAGCTCTGGCAACAAATTTCATTGTGTGGCTACGGTCGAAATGGGATGAGTTAGGGCGGAATAGGTTAACCGTAAGACCTTGGGTTGAAAAACTCTAAAATTGAGCTAGAGATGTGTATTTCCTAATTTTCTAGTTACGGTACACTATAAAATACCGACCTAGATTTTTGGCATTGTAATGAAAATCTTGGAGGTGCATAGAGTGTATGCTTTATTTTGTTGGTTATGCAAGAAAAGAAGCCGAGACTAAGGCGAGGGTTTATTCCTGCACAGAGGGTTGTGTTTCAGACTTAAGTTTAGACAAGCTTCACGAGTATACTAGGTCAAATCGCGTGCGTAATGCGAAGTTAAGCGAGGACGGTGTATTTGAGGTAAGCGGGTGTGCAGAGAAATATCCGAGTATCGACTACGACAGCGAGTATGTGTGGTATGGTGGCGTGGTAGTAGACGATAGCGTGCAGGATGGTGAGTCCGTCTATCATGTCGTAGACATAACGGGCGGGGATTTATATATGCGAGCCTTTGAGCTTCGGGATTTCACGAAGAGCGGTCTTTTAGGCAACGCAACGGTAGAGGGAGACATAGTAACGGTAGCTTTGTTTATCCCCGACAGAGTGCGCGAGGTATATGAGATGCGGGACAAGGTGTTAGACATATACTTGTCACGGCTTCGCGCGGTTAAAACATTCTTTGAGGCGTGTGATGCGCTTAAGACAGAGCAGTATGCGTTAGATGACGAAGAGATTGAGCGATATTCCGAGGAGTTAAAGCGGCGTGCAGAGTATTTTATAGACGAGAGTTTAGCTAGCTCTGTAGTGCGCCGAGGAATAGCCGCGTCTCAAGGAAAGAATTGGCTTAGACAGGAGGAAAGCGATGCATGAGGGTAGTTAGGCACATAGCGGTAGCCTCGACTGTAGTAGCGTTTGTGGCGTTTAGTAGCGTGACAGCGTATGCGGCGGGGAATATCGCGGAGAACAGTACGATAGACTTTAACGAGGCTTCCAAGTACGGGGAGAAGGCAACGCCTGTAATTACGGACGGGAAGCTGGTGGTAAAGTCATCGCCCGACAGTAACGCGGGGGCAGTAGGAACGATGGCGGTCGGTTCGGCGGTAGATGTAATGCGGTCGGATGACAGCGGGGACGGGTGGATAAAGATAAGCTCGAACGGCATTGAGGGGTGGGTAAAAGCCTCGGATGTGGTAACGGGCTACAACATGGAGGCGTATGTCATAGACAACAGCGCAGTTTATCCGAGGGAAGCAACGATAATTGCGGATGGCGGGGCGACCCTAACGAAAGACGGGGGAGACAGTGCGTTAGCGGTCTTAAAAGAGAATGACACGGTAAAGATAGTTCGTGAGTCGGAGGATTATCTGTATGTAAAGGCAGATAGGGGGCTAACGGGGTATATTGAGAAGAGTAAGGCGCGGGTAGACGAGCCAGAGTTTAAGGGAGCGGATAAGATAGAAGTTCCAAAGTCCGTAGTCCCGCAAGTCTCGAATCCGAATTACAGCGAGTATTACACTTTGCCAGACGACCCCGACACATGTAACGGGTATACGCCGAACAGCGAGACAGAGCTTCGGAAGGAGATGTCGAATTACGGATTACAGTGGTTAGGTCGTCCGTATGTGTTTGGTGGAACGAGTTTTGACACAGGAATCGACTGTTCGGCGTTTACGCAGAACATCTATCGGCAGTTTGGTATAAGTTTGCCGAGGACAGCGGCAGAGCAGGCGACAGTCGGCAGGGAGATAGCGCAGAGTGAGCTAAGACCCGGAGATTTGCTGTTTTATTGGGACAGTGGTCGAGGCTGTGTCGGGCATGTAACGATGTATATCGGTAACAACAAGGTAGTTCATGCGTCAAATCCGAGGAACGGGGTCATTGTATCGAATGCGTTTTATAGAACGCCAACAACGATACGGCGGTATATCGAGGATTGAGGTAAGAGAGGGGAGCGTCCTAACGGGCGCTCTTTTTTGTTTGGGACGAGGTGGGGGAGATGGGACATAGCGTTTATGGGGAGTGAGTGGAAAGCACAGGGGATTAGGTTTAGGGGCTACGGGCGGTAACAGCAGGGGATGGGGTAAGTAGGACAGCGAGGCAGGAGTTTAAGGGGGGCTTTGTTTGTCTGGCTAGTGGGTCGCCTAGGATTTCGATTCTGGTGTGTTTTCGCCCGAGAGTTCTTTAGAGATTTTAGCGGGAGAGGTCATTAAGCTATCGGTGTAGGGGTAGCGAAGTATGGTGAGCGATTCCTAGGTAGCCTTAAGGAGAAAACGGGCAAGAGAACCTTTGTTCTATGCGGGGCAAGGGTAGGGTGTTGTGGATAAGTGGAAAAGTCGGTTAATAAGTTTCTGGGTAGCCGCTCGGTAGGGGGTCGCGCTACAGATGTCAGCCCGATTTCGATTCTGGTGTGTTTTCGCTAAGTAGTTCTTTAGGAATGACAGCGGGAAAGGCATTTAGGCTATAAGTGTAGCCTAAAAATCTTCCGTGCGTTCTAGGGGGTTTCTCGTGGCTCGTAGAGGGTCATACGGCAGAGCGGGTTTATTAGATTTAGGTTGTTTTAGGAAGCTATTAGTGATAAAATAATATAAATAGATAGCTAGGAGGCTACAGGATGGGACGGAACAGCGAGTTAAATCGGGCGCGGGTTGAGAAGAACGATGAATTTTATACGGACATGTCGGATGTAGAAAAGGAGATGGCTTGTCATAAGGAGCAGTTTAGGGGAAAGACTGTGTTTCTTAACTGTGATGACCCAGTTACAAGCGCCTTTTGTGAGTATTTTCACTTAAATTTCGGGTTTCTCGGGCTTAGGCGGCTCATTGCTACGCATTACGACTACGCATTACGACAAGGATAAGCCGACATATAAGCTTGAGTATTGCGGTGGGGACGATAACGAGGTTCTTGTAGGGTATAAGACAGCGCTTATCGGGAACGGAGATTTTAGGAACGAAGAGTGCCTTGCACTCTTAAAAGAGAGCGACATAGTAGTTACAAACCAGCCGTTTTCTCTGTTTCGGGAGTTTATCGGGACGCTTATAGCATATGAGAAAAAGTTTATTATCCTCGGGAATATGAACGCAGTAACAGCGAAAGAGGTATTCGATTTATTCCGAGAGAATAAGGTCTGGTACGGTGATTCGATTCACTCTGGGGACAGGCGGTTTTATGTGCCAGAGAGCTATCCGCTCAACGCGGCTGGGTGCGGAGTAGACGAGGACGGTAGGCGGTTTATACGGGTCAAGGGAGTTCGGTGGTTTACAAATCTTCCAGTTAAATGTAGGTCAGAAAAGATTATCCTGTATAAGCCATACAGCGAGGCAGAATATCCGAAGTTTAACAAATTTGATGTGATAAATGTGGACAAGACAGCGGAGATACCTGTGGATTATTCTGGCGTTATGGCAGTTCCGATTTCATTTCTCGATAAATATAATCCAGAGCAGTTTGAGATAGTTACACTAAGAAAGTTATCGGACGGGAGTGTGAGAGCGTTTAGCGGGAACGAGGGAAGTGAGTTTCCCGTTGCTACGAGGATAGCGGGGATGTTAAGGGGAAATGAAGGAGAGGTTGGAGATAGAACAACTTATGCGAGGATAACGATACGGGGGAAAGTCGGTGGCAGAGAATGAAAAGATAAATGAGCGGCTTAAGCGTGCAAAGGATAGGCAGGACGATGAGTTTTATACGCAGTATTCGGACATAGAGCGGGAGCTAAGATATTACGAGTCTAAGTTTGTCGGAAAGCGGATTTATTGTAACTGTGATAATCCGCTTGAGAGCGCATTCTTTCGATATTTTCACTTAAACTTTAATAGGCTTCGGCTTCGGAGTTTAACAGCCACACATCTTTCAGAGAATAGAGCCTTTTATGCCAGATATACGGGGAGTGCGATAAGGATGCGCGAGTTTATGTATCAGAGCCGCTTAAAGGAGACGGAGATTTTAGAAGTGATGAGTGCCGAGAGCTACTAAGGGATGCAGACATAGTTGTAACAAATCCTCCGTTTTCTTTGGCGAGAGAATTTATAGGGACACTGGTAGCAGAGGGGAAATCGTTTTTAATTGTCGGAGCATTGCCTTGGCTTGGTTATAGCCAGATATTTCCGCTTATACGGGATAATAAAGTTTTGGCAGGGATGAACGACATAACCGAGTTTATCCGTCCAGACGGTACTTTTCGGCACATAGGTTTCGGGATTTGGGTAACGAATCTGGATAACGCAAGGCGACATAAACGCTTAGAATTGCAGGCACAGTTTTCCAGTGAGGCATATCTAAGATATAGTAACTTTGACGCAATAAATGTGGATAGGGTAGCGGACATACCTAAAGATTATTTCAGGGTAATGGGGCTTCCACTGCCGTTTCTAAAACAGTATAATCCCGAGCAGTTTGAGATAGTGGGGTTTCGGAAAGGGAATGACGGGAAAGATTTAAGAGTAGGGGAGCGGGAGCTTTTTAGCCGAGTTTTAATTCGGAGAAAGGAGTAAAGGTATGAGTGTAGATAAGTCGGATAAGGTAGCCGATATGCAGAAGCGGGCAGAGGAGTTCTGGGGCAAGAAGAGTGCTAGGGAGTATGCACTGTATGCTTTGTGTGACTACTTGTTAAAATTTCAGTTGCCAGTGTCAGTTGAAATGGAGTCGCACTTTGCAGAGGACAGTATACGGCGGCACGATAGGTTCTGTGTAGATATTGACTATTACGGTGGAATAAGCGGAGATAGCTTAGAGATACTTGATGAGCTTGATATTTTCCGAGCAAAGGACAGTAATCCAAGAGTTTCTTGTGGCGTTTATATTTATGCTCGTGGAGTTTATAGGCTGTCTTTAGACGCAGAAGTATACATGGAAATGAACAATATTTGGAGAGATGTTTGGAGAATTCAGAGAGGGACGGCTTTATGAAGATTTCAGAGTGTAAATTAAAGGTTTCGGAGCTTGTGGCGGGATATACCGATGATGGAGAGGACGGTGTTTTTGGCTTTGGCGGGAAGTTATCTATTCGTCCTGCATATCAGCGAGAGTTCGTTTATAAGGATGCACAGAGGAACGCGGTGATTGATTCGGTGCTTTGCGGGTATCCTTTGAATGTGATGTACTGGTCTAAGGTAGGGGATGATAAGTACGAGGTACTTGACGGACAGCAGAGAACGATTTCGATTTGTCAGTTCATTAACAGCGGTTTCTCTATGAAGATAGACGGTAATGCAAAGTTTTATCACAACTTAACCGAGGATGAGAAGCAGATAATCTTAAACTACGAGTTATCCGTTTATGTGTGCGAAGGTAGTGAATCAGAGAAACTTGCATGGTTTAAGAGAATAAACATCCCAGGCGCTATACTTACAGAGCAGGAGCTTCTTAACGCGACTTATACAGGCACTTGGCTTTCAGACGCAAAGAATTACTTTTCTCGGCGTAACTGCGTAGCAGGAAAGGTAGGAGAAGGTTTTATCAAGGGAAATCCGATAAGGCAGGATTATCTTGAGAAAGCGTTAGCTTGGATAGCGCTTCGTGATGGGTTAGGGAGTGGAGAGCAGTATATGGCGTTGCATCAGCATGACGCGGACGCAAGTGACATATGGCTTTATTTCCAAGAGGTGATTGCGTGGGCAAAGAGGTATTTCCCCGACATGGACAAGAAGCTCACGGAGGCGCAGGACTGGGGTTCGCTGTATAATAAGCACAAGACATGGAAGTATAATCCGAGTGAGTTAAAGAAAGAGGTTTCAAAGCTTTTAGAGGACGATGATGTAACAAAGCAGACGGGAATCATTCCGTATGTCTTATCAGAGAAAACGCGGCATGACGAGAGGTACTTGTCGATTCGGGCATTTTCCGACCAGATGAAGCGAAGAGTTTATCAGCGTCAGACAGAGGAAGCCGAGAAGAAGCACTTGTCAAACTGCCCGTATTGTGCGCAGGAGGGTCTTACTAAGATTTACGAGTATAGCGAGATGCAGGGCGACCATATAGTAGCGTGGCGAAACGGTGGAAAGACGGTAGAGAGTAACTTGCAGATGCTCTGTGCGGCTTGTAATAACGCAAAGAGCGGGAAGTAAGAGGGATATAGACATGGCGAGAGAGAAAAGAGACGGAGAGTTTAGGAGTTTGAATGTGCGGTTACCAGAGGAAGTTCTAGATAAACTTGACGAGTACGCAAAGGAGTCGCGGATTCCGAAGAACGCGATAACGGAGCTTGCTTTGAGTGAGTATCTGGACGCGCGGCTTAAGAGGAGCAAAGGGAAGTAAGAGGACAAAAAGAGGAGGAGAGCCGTTTTTAGGGGGATGAATAGCCTAGCGGCTCTTCCTTTGGCTTACAGGGCTTTTGGTAGGTAAGGGGGATAGGGAGATGAGAGATAAGTTTCTTGTGTGTTCATATGTTGAGGGCAAAGGATTTTTGGTTGTGTCAGAACTGTCCGCAGAGGGAGCGGTTAAGACACAGGAAGAGATAGAGCGGGATATGGCAGGGAAGGATAGCGCCGAGTATCTGTTTGTGCGGGATAAGACAGGGGGGCTTGATTTTAGCGTTGAGGCAAACGGCTTGCCTGTTTATCGAGAGGGTGAAGATGGGGAGCTTGCGCTCGTCTACGAGGGCAGGAATCGCATTATAGGCGTGATTGACGAGGTAATTGGAAGTAAACTTCTGTATAAGGTGATTGACGCATATGGGAAAGCATCTGGGAAAGAGCTTTCATTTGATGAACTTGCACGGGATAACTATCTTGTGACACCGTTTATCGGGGATAGTGGTAAGTATCGTGCTTTGTTAGAAAAAATAGCGGAGCGTAAGCGTGTAATTTCAGAGAATCCGAACTGTTTTGAGGGGGAGGCTCGAAATCGGTTTACGGGTCAAGACTGCGCTGTGTATGAGGATGAGCGGATTAGTGGAGATTATGTAACCGTGGTTCGCTCGTTTAATCGTTGTGAGAGCGGGGTATGTAAACTTTCAAATCGGGTAAACAAGATTTTTATAGAGTTAAAGTCGCTTAAGTCCACAGGGATTCGGGTGCTTGATTTGAGCGAGTGTGATTGTCTAAAACAGTTTATTCTTACAACCAGTCGGTCGTCTAGTAAGGGCGACACACCGATAACGATAATCTTTAACGAAAGGTATTGTGACGGATTAGACGCACGCATACATGTAGAGGGTGCGAATCTTAAGTTTATAGGATTAACTTCGGTCAGTGAGCTGAATATTGTGGATAGTCATATAGAGGGTTTTTCGGATTTGACGGTAACGCCTTTAGTATATCGAGCTAAAAATGATGTAGACATTCATAATAGCACAGGGTTTAATCGGCTCAAGCTTGATTTAAGCATGGGAGGAAAGCAGGCTAGTGTATATATTCGAGGGATAGACGCGAAAGAGATAGAGATTATCGGTAATGAGCAGGGAATCGGGGAAGTTAGCTGTGTCACAGCATTAAAGGTATCAAAGTGTAAGGAGCTTACGCGCCTTACAGTGAATGGCGTAGGTGTTTGTGCATTACAGGAATTAACAAAGTCGTTTTTCGACCTTCCGAAGTTAGTCAGCTTTTCCCTTTACGCGCATATGTTACGATTTACTGTGGGACAAAGCGAGAGGCAGAATGTTTATAACTTGACTTTTGGTTCAACGGCGCTTAGAGAGCTTGTTTTGTCGGCAGAGTATACGACTCGCGGTGCTAAGTGGCTAAAGGTAGGGTACGATAAAAGAGTAAAATTAAGCCTTCCGACTGAACTTGAGGAGTTTGTAGTTCCGATGAACTTAACGGATGAGTGTCTTAATTTATTGGCGCTTACGAGTTCATATAAAGGTCTTTTTATGGACGGTGATAAGCTTACACTTGATTTAGGGAATGTAGAGAATTACGGTTTTTACCCGATATTTGTGCGGTCTGGTGGAAAGGTTAGTCTTAGAGTCCCGTCTTGCATAGATAGGGTTGTTGACACGCGCGGGAATCTGCATGACTTCAATTTTAGGCTGATTGTGCATAAAGGGACAGAGGTAGCGGATTCCGTGAAGGGGGAGGTAGCGAGATGCGAGTAGTGGGGCGCTTATCCAAGCAGAATGGGATGTTTTATGCTGTTTTAGCCTATGTAGATGGGTATGAGGGGGAGAGCGGGTATATAGTAGCGCCTATGGTTCGGGGTAATTTGCAGGAAGAGGGGTTTTCGGCTGACAGCGGGTGGTTTATTGATGAAGAGACTCTTCTTAAGTCAGTAGACCAGATATTATTGCTTTTCGGTGAAAGATACCAGCTTCCAGTTTATCGGATAAGGAGAGATGGAAAGCTTTCGAGGAAGTCAAGTGGTAAGGATAGGATTTTCACGACAGGTAATAGCTTAAAGTCTCTTTGTATCACGGAGATAAACTCTGTAGGAAAGCTTTTAGTGTCGAAAGTAAATATTGTAAAGCTTTTAGAGAAATATGATAGTTCAGTAGTTATAAGTGGAACAGACGCGGCATCTATAAAGTTTAAGGATGCACTGGTAAATAAGTTAGGGGCAGTAAGAAGTGTTTATAGGGACAAGGAGTGGGAGTTAGCGGTAGATAGAAATGCGGTAACGAAAGAGGATTGCAGTAAGTTGGAGTATACTGGTCTTGATACTAGTCTAGTAGGGTTTGGTAATTGTGCTACAGGTGTTTGCAAAGTTCTTAATAGGGTAGATTATGTTAAAATTAGCATATATTCTATGCTTAAGGCAGGGGTTAGGGTTCTTGATTTATCAAGATGTACGCTACTAAAGGGGTTTAAGTTGACAGGTGGCGGGAATGGCGGTGTGATTACTATTATCTTTAACGAAACTTCAAGTTATAAGATGGATAGTGAGATACAGATTTCTTCTGCGGGCGTTCGGTTTATCGGGTTAAAGCATATTGGTATTCTGGAGGATGACGATTGCCACATAGAGGGTATTTCAGAAATCACCTTTGCTTCTCCTAGAGATATGATAGAGTCCTGTTGTGTTAATCTTCATAAGTGTGAGGGATTTGATTCATTGAAGATTAATGTAGGAAATACAGCGTTTAACTTGGAATCTTCCATTTCAATTTCTGATATAGACGCAAAAGGGATTTCAATTAAGATGCACGAGAAAAAGGTAGAAGCCGAGGATTTTGAGATAGCGCGTTGTGCTGAATTAGAGAGTCTTACAATAGACGGAGCAGGGGAGTGGTATTTTTCAGATTTAGTACAAAAGATTAGGCTGTTACCTAAGCTAAGGAGGGCAAGATTTAATTTCGATTCCTTTAATATAAACCTGATTAATAACGAGAGAGGTGCAATTTCTAATCTAAGCCTAGGCTCTACAGTATTAGAGAGTCTTAAAATTTGCGCAGATTATTCAATGGACGAATACAGTATGAGTCCAGAGATATGGTGCGATAGTAGAGTGGAATTAGATTTGCCGAGTGAGTTAATGGAGCTGATAACTATAAAAAGGCTTACAGATATGGGTAGATTTCTACTCGCGTTTACTTGCGGTACGGTAGCAATTAAAAGAAATGGTAGAGAGGTTAGCTTAAAATTAGAGGAGCTTAGGGATTGGGATGGCTTTGATGATAACGGATGGTCTATGGTTACAAGAAACCTTTCACTGTATCCAAAGTGTGCGCAAGTAAACGGAGAGCCAGCTATCCGTATTCCAAAGAGCATAGTGAGTTCCGTGGATAGTAATTCTGTGAATGGTTGGAAGTCTGGGACAGGCTATCGAGTTTATTTAGGAGATGAGAGAATTGATAAGGAATGATAAGCTGACAGGTAGAAGTAGAGCAAGTAGTACGGTATATGCGAAAGAGGTTACAGGGGAAGCTAGGAGTAAAAACTTCGTTTATCTGATTCGAGGCTTGGTCTGTGAGGCAGACGGGGAAAATTCAAGAATAGTAGGCTTTTTAGCCTATCTAAACGAGGCTGGCTGGGTTAAACACGAGGATTTTTGCTTTCCAGAAATAAACCTGCGAGGTATGGTAGGCGGTGACGACAGCTGGTATTATATTCCGCTTGCCGTTTATGCTGAACTACTTCGCGGAGGTTTTGTGGAGCATTTTAGTCTTAATGAAAAAGAGCATAGCGAGTTTAGTCCTTATTTGTTTCCGATATTTAAGCGCAGGAACGAGGGTGAATTTGTAGTGGTCGAGGCAGGGAAGGCGATACGAGTCTATGGTTCTGATAAGACAGGTTTATTTGGGGCATTTGATAGGCTTGGAAATAATATATCTGGAAGTGATGTGCCTTTTAGCTGGTACAGGGAGCATTTAGGGGAGTTTGAGTTATCATGGACAGCCTCAACGAGAATACTGTTTAAGTATGGTATGGGAGAGGCTAGGTTTTACTGGTGTTTGTCTCGTTCAATAGAGAAAGGGAATTTAAGGAGGAGAAATAAGTGAGTGTGTCAAATATAGAGCGCGAGACAGTGATTCTGTTTAACGAAGCAGAGGATACGGTGAGTGTCTACACATTTAACCCGACTCTAAAGCGGAAGTTAGGAGATTTTAGCGAGAAGTATCCTGCACTTTGTAAAAAGACGGCAGAGGATAGCCTAGGAAGCGTGACCTATTCAGTCGCAAAGGACAGGCTTTCGATAAGTTTACGCGCTCCGCTTAGTGAGGAGAAGAAAGAAGCGCTTCGTGAGCGGGGTAAGAAGCTGTTTGAGAGGCTTAAGGAGAAGCAGAGTAGCGAAGAGAGGTAAGCCGAATGGATTATTCTTATACTGGACGGAAGAAAGTAGAGGTTTACGCAGTCTACGGTAGGGTAGAGAGTTCCGATGAGTATTTGCTAGCGGTAGCAGACACTCATCAGAACGGCTTTCATTTTTCAGCCTGTAAGGTATGCGGCAGTAATGATTTGCGGGAGTTAGCGGAGAATGGTAGACTGCTGTTTTTCCGTAATTGCGGCGATAGGCTTACATCAAGTGTTCCGAACAGTATGTTTGCCTTATTTGTTGTGGGAGAAGATGGGAAGCCCGTGATTAAGAAGCGTGGCGTTCCGATGCTTTTATCTGTAGAGAGTGTAGTGGAAAGCACAGCTACGGTAAATCTTATCCTAGCGGACGGCACGCTGTTTCATGGAGATATTGGGGCATGGGAGTTAAGCCGTAGGATAGTTTATAGGGGTGAAGATGCAGTCGAGGGGTCTATTCTTTCGGATGCCTACTATGAAGATACAAGCGAGGTTTTAGGGGATAGTCTAGAGCGTTTTATGATTCGCCGTTTTGAGATTGTTGCAAAGAACGCGGAGTATAGTAAAGAGGCTTCGAGGTCTGCACTGGTAAGCGGTGATTGTGCAAAGTATAACAGTGACGCAAGGGACGAGTTTTACAAAGAAAACGGTTTATTTTGGGTTGTAACGAGCTTTTATCAGTGTTCAAATCATGTGTGTAGGTTACCTTCTTATGTAGACGGGTTAGAGTTTAACATAGACCGTTGTATGGAGACTGGTGTAAAGGTGGTAGACGCATCTTGCTGTGAGAAGTTGCGTTACATTAATATATTCTCCGAAAGCGGGAGGAGCTATCAAGATAAAGTTACTGTAATTCTGCCGCGTAAGTTTAGGTCGATTAAGGATAAGTTAAGCCTATGTGGGGTAAGGGTAGACTTTTTAGGGGCTAATATATCTGTCAAAGAGTTTTGGGCAATGGACAGTGAAGTTAAAAACATCGGTAGGGTTAAGACGAATGAGATAGGAATAAGAGACACTAAGTTTTTACAGGATGAGTTAGAGGTGTCACTTGTAGGCGGCTATAGACGGGATAGAGAACTTATCCTAGAGGTACCGTCCCTTGTGCTAAACATTTCTTCAAAGTATGACGGATGTATTATAGAGAGTGATAGCCTAGAGCGTTTATCGGTGTCCTGTAAGAGCATTTGTTTAGAGAGTTTTTCTGAGTCCGTGAGTGCATGGAATCTAAAGGAAGTTAGTCTGGTTGCGGGGGAAGTGAGTCCTTTGCTCGGTGGCAAAGCAGAGGATAAGCTTCACGCACTACATTTTGGGTCAGCGCGGCTTAAAAGCGTGAGTGTTTTGGCAGATAGTATAAAGGGGCGTGCGGCTACGCTGGTTTGTAGGGACAGCGTGAGGATAAGTATACAGGCTAAGGATGGGAGTGAGGGGAAGGTCTGTGTTTCCCCAAGGCAGTTTAGCGATAGGTTTATCGGGATAATTAGGGAGCTTGGCGGCGGGTGCATTCGGTATCATAACGGGGTATTTGCCTTGGCGTTTGACTATGATTATCCGTTTGATAAGATGGCACGGGTCTTTAAGACAGAGGGCGACCGAATCATAATCGACATACCGGAAGAGATAAAAGAGTTTAGAGGGTTTTTTAGGGATTCAGCGTTTGATTTTGAGACAGTCCTACGATTTAACGGGGATATAGCGATAACTGGGACACTTGACGGGATTAAGCCTGTTCGGATAGAAAACAGTGAGTTTATTACGAGTCTATGTAACTACGCGTTTGCGGATTGTGAGATAAAGGAGTTTAGGGTAGGAGATAAGCTAACGAGTTTGCCCGATAACTGTTTTCGGAGTTCTGGGATAAGTAGGATTTACGGGATAGAGAAGCTAGAGAGCGTATCTCCGACTGCGGTAGAGAATTGCGTATTAGATAGTGCGACCGAGAGGGAGCTAAAGGCTAAGATTCAGCGGAAGGTTTAAGAGTTTACAGAAAGCGGGTACAAGTGAACGGAAGCCTGTATTTTGATTGTGCGAGTGGGTGTAGATTTAACGAAGCGCTAAGTGCCTTTACAATGAGTTATGGAGTTGCGAATCTGCTTACGAGTGTCCCGCCATGTGATAATGGAGTTTGCGTGCTACCTTCATTTACAGACGGGATTGATTTAGACTCTGGCGACTTATCAGATATGGGGATTAAGGTTTTAGACGCTTCTAAGTGCAAGAAGTTAAAGTTTGTTAGCTTATCGGCAGGAAGGGTAGAGAACAAGGTTAGGCTAATAATGCCGAGAAATTTATCAGATTTAAGGGTATTGATGCTGTGTGGAGTGACAGTTGATTTTAAGTCAGCAGAGTTATGGCTAGATACTCTGGCAATAGACTTATTTAGCGAGGTATCTGGAATTGAAGAGGTGAATTGTGCGAATGTGAGTATAGACAATACAGTTTGTTTTAGGCAGGATAGCCTAGTGCTTAACAATGATGTAGTAACTTATGACAACATACCTTCCATTAGCGAGGTATATAGCAGTCCTATTAGACTTAAAGTAGTGGGATTAGATAGGATTTCACAGCAGGAGATAGAGATTAAGAGTGATAGGGTAGAGGAGCTAAGTTTATTTGGAGGTATAATCGCGGTGACTCCGTTTAGTGAGACATTAAGAGTCAAAAATCTTCGAGTTCTAAATTTAGAGGCGCAAGATGTAAGGGCGCATATGCGCGGTTACGGTAGAGAAGTTTGCGTTGGTGCGTTTGGAAATCGTCTACTGTTTGGTTCTGACAAGCTGGAAGAGATAAACATACGAGCAGAGAAGATGGCTAGTGAGGATGAGAGAAATATTCGCGAGTATTACAGAGAGTTCGGTGTGGGAGTAAGCGTAACGATAGTTTAACTTAGCAGTGCAAGCGCAGTAGGGATAGGTTTTGATTTAGAGACGGGAGCGTATCAGTACACGCTCCCGTTTTAGCAGTATAGATTTAAGTAAAGGTTTGGGTTTTAGGAGCTTATTCTGCCTTTATCCCTACGATGGACGAGAGCGCCGTTTAACGGGCGTTTAGTCCTTAGAGGTAGAGGAAGCCAAGTAAGCGGTTTAAGTGGCATAGCGTGGCGCGTGGTGCGCCACAGGGCATAGGGAGAAGTGGGGATGGAGAAGGAGATTCATTCATAAGAAGCAAAATCTGGCATGGAATCGGGCGTGGAAGAAACGCTTTGGGGACGGTTATTGGGGTAAATGAGGTATTAACTGAACAAGCAGAGATATTGTTGAGTGACATTAAAAGGGCAGGGGTTTCGTTTGTAGCCGTGCCACGAGGTATTGTGTTTAACGGGGGGGAGCCTGTCGGGGTGTTGGTGTGGCTTGTACATGGGAAGCCTGTGACTTCTGTTAGCGCAATCGAAGGGGCAAACTCCTCATTATTGTCCTCATTATTGTATGTAAGCAATGAAGCCTTTATCAAGATGCATGTAGATTCTCTTCTGTTTGGTGGGAATATCGTCAAGTTATACCGCTACGCGCCTCGTGTTTATCCTGTATATTATAAGTCAAAGACTCTTAGATATGATAACACTAGTCTTGAAGATGCTCTTCGTTTTAAGGTAGAAGAATTCCCTATGTATAAGTGGGAAAATGGGGAATTTAGAAGGATAAAAGAAGGGAAATACCTTACAGACATATGGAAGGACAGTTTTCTTCTTGGGGGAGTCACAGATTTTATAACCGTTTATCCAGACGGGACTGTGCATAAAGAGGAGCTTTCATTAGAGTCGCTAGAAGATAGGTTCTTGTCGGGTAATATGGCTCGCTGTTTATATGGAGACTCTGTAATTGCGTTTCATTTGTTTGAGTATCGTAAGTTTGTGGTGTCAGAGGAGTATCGGCTTCTTGCGGGAAGAAACAGAATAACGAGAGCAGACTGTGGGATAAAGGAAGTAGTAACGGAAGGAACAAATATTGGTGCGGTTGTGCTAAAGGATTTTGTAGCAAATAATGGGGTATGTCGCACAATGGATGACATAGACTTTGTAGACATTTCTCGGTTAAGTAACGACATAAAGGTGCTTGATTTATCTGCGTGTGAGCATCTTAGAGGTGTTAGGATAAACCTTTTTAAGATAGACGGATTTTCTCTGCTTTATCCGAAACGTGAGAACTATAGAGATGGCGAGTTTAAGCTAACTAGGTGTAATCTGGTAAATATACAGGGAGAGATTCGGGCAACAGATGTTGTAGTTTACGATAGCGAGTTTAGTAGCGATGACTTGTTTATACAGATGTTCCCACAAGGGCTACAGAATGTTGTGACTAATACGGGGTGTTTGTTTAATGGCGTTGAAAGGGTTAAGCGGTTGGATGTCCACAGCACTGAACAGCCAGTTTATGACTACGATTACGAAGTTAGTATAGATTTGATTAAAACCAGCATAGAAGAGATTAGTATTGATTTTTCACAGGGGAGCTGTAGGCTTAAGTTTTATATTAACAAGTGTTCCTCACTTAGGAAGGTTTCTATTTACTGCAAAGGAAAGGTATCGCTTTCGGATGTTTGGAATCTCTTATCAAACAATAGTAATAAGCTAGAGGTAAGAGTTGTATGCGGTAGAATTGTGATTAGTAGCGGGGAATTGTCTAAGATTAAACATAACAATAGTATGCAGAAGATGTTTGCTGGGGCAAGCGTTAGTATCGAAGCAAGTGCGGTTGTCTGGGAATCTTATGGTTCAGATAGTCCACGCAATAGCGACACAGAGGTAGGATTTAGTAAGTTGCCAGAGAGTCTAAGAGGAATTATTGTGAGGAGGGGGAGATGAGCGAGCAAGAGTTTATTTTGGAGGCGAAAGACTATAGCTTTGATGAAAATAAGAAGGCTTCTGTCTTTCAGATAGCGGCTATTGTTATAGCTACAGTAGGAGATGTAACGCGGCTAGGTAAATCTTTCAAGCATGGGGCTGGCGGGTTTAAGGGAGCGCTTATAACTTATTGGCAGAGCTTGGAGAACAAGGAGACAGGTGAGTTAGAGGGAAAGTATTCTGACTATGAGTATGTTAGTGAAGCAGAGCTAGTGAAGCTATATAACGAGTCAGAGGAGCATGGTAAGCGCTATGTTTATTACGGCGAAGATGAGAACTTGTTTCCCTATAAGATTGCTGAATATGCTGTAGTGGCTACTGACGGATGGTCTGCTTTATGGTATGAGCCTATATCCTATCCTAATTATATTTCATGTGGTGACGGTAAGTATCAACTGGTAAGTGAGGGGCATATTCGGGGTTTGTTTGGTAGTTTATATGGTTGTTTGAACTACGGAACAAGCGGTTTAATCGTGTCTAAGTTTGAGTATTTTGATTCAAAAGGAGTTATACAGGAAAAGATTTGGTCTGACGAAGCTTTGATTTGGGTTCAGCGGAAGCTGTTGGTTGAGGACGACCTGTTTCTTAGCCTTAGTGATAGAGAGTCCGCTTTTGTGAAGTATTGGATTAGAAAGACAGCAGAGATTTCCACTAATAAGGAGTATGCGTTGGCTGTGGCAAGAAACAGGATAACTTATGCGGACTGTAGCGCGGAAATATATTCTGAATTTAATGCAGAATACGGGAAGTGCTTAGACGGGTTCAACCCCTGTGCCAGTGGAGTTTGTAAGCTAATTGGGGATATTGACACGGCAGACCTTATGCTACCGCTTCCCGATGACATGCGAGTTCTGGATTTTTCAAACTGTAAGTATCTATCAAAGATTAAGTTCGCTATGTATGAAGCTAACGCGTGGTTGCCAAAGGATAGTATAGTTCTACCTAAAGGCGGTAAAAGTATTTTGTCGGTGTTAGCGTGGGATGAAGGTGAGGATATTTCAGAGATTGGGTTGCCATCGTATGGTGGGAGTACGATTGCGTTTATTGGGGAAGGATGGTTAAAGGCAGAGTCATTGTTCTTTAACGAGGCTGTGATTGAGGGTATATCTAAAATACAAATCATAGGGTGTGAGAATAATTCTGCTCCTTATGAGGATTATATTTGGGCGATTCATCCCGACCCTATACGGTTTTATAGCGTAACTGGCATTTCGAATCTTGATATATGGTGCGACTATACAAAGATTCTTTGGCGGAAGAGAGGTATCGGAGGCTTTAGACTTAACCTGTAGGATAGACATGTATAATACTGATACAGAGGTTTTGCGTATAACAGGTAACGCGCCGAATCTTGTTGTAGAGGTTAGTAACTGCGGTAAGCTTCAAGAGGTAGAGATTAAAACCGAAGGTACGGTATGTTTTACGGATATTATTAAACTGGTGAATGATAATCATTCTTTAGAGCGTGTAACTGTAAAGGCGGGTAGGATTGTAGGTAAAGTAGACCGTTTCGAGGAATTTCCTGCTTTTAAGAAGGCTCTAAAGAGAGGGGTGCTTGTCACAGTAGAGGCAAATTCCCTACAGATAGACAGTAAGGTATCCCTTTCGTTTGATACTGGCAAGGCAGAATCCTGCACACTTAGTTGGGGAGGAAGAAATGAATAGTGAGGAGTGTTTTCGTGAAATCCTATGTGAGAAAGAGGGCGGGGTTTTAACGGTAGACGGGGAATCAAAGCACTGGAATATGCTGTATCTCGTGGGGCTTGTCGGGTATTCGGAAAAGCGTATAATGGGAAAACTTGTTACTGCGAAGTCCCCGAGTAGTGGAAAGGGCGAAGTATTTTATATCTCTGTAAAAGCGTTTAATCGGTGGTGTGTAAAGCCTAGAGGTACAAAGCCAGAGAACAAGCATAAGTGGGACTGTGCCGTGAGAGGAAGGTCGGATGGGAGCAACCCAGATAATAGATTTAGCTTTGAAGTATCGGATTTTCCTTTTTACGCAAAGGATGGTGCAGTGTTTACGCGACTTTCGTTGGGTAGGTATCGCTTTTTCGGGGATTTCAAAGATTTTAAGGACGGAAATCCCTTTGTAGGGTTTAACGGAGAGGGAGAGCCTTTATGTTTTACTCCGAGTTATGAGTGGTTGAAACGAGAGTATGAGAATATATCTTTTATTAGTGATACAGATTATGGGTCAGACGTTTGTAAGCGTCTAATTATGAGGCATCTTCGTCTTGTAGAAGATGAAGAGTATCAGCTAGAGGCGGCTAGGAGTAAGCTAACGGGGAGTGATTGTGCCGTTAAGGAAGTGCTACATGACGGGGTTAATGTATTCAAGTTTAATCCTGCAAGTAATGGGGTTTGTAAGTTACTGAATGATGTAGACTGTCTGTATATTTGCAGGGCTGATTATCTTAATGGGGTTAAAGTTATTGATGCATCTAGCTGTAAAGACCTTCGTAACATTGACATAGCATTGGTTGGTGATTGCACTTTTATCATGCCTTCCGCGTCTAATGGATTAAAGAAGTTAAGTCTTTGCGCGGTTAATGTTGTTGGTTTATCTAAAGTCATGTTTAGACGCGAGCTAGGGGACACTGGAAATTTTACATTAGAGTTAAAGTCGTGTACAGGGTTAGACACGCTTAGGGTCGAGGCTACTGGATATTCAAGAAATGACGCTAGTAACGCTATTGTAATTGAAGATGCTACGCTTAGAGAGTTAGCTGTAAACGCTCCGACATTAAGGCTATCTGCTGGAACATTTCGCCTTACGACCCCGTGTTTACGGAGTTTAGAGGTAGAAGCGGGAGCGTTAAAAGTGAGTGAATTGTTCGCAATGCTTTTAGAGATGCCAGAGGTAGAGAATATCAGCCTAAGAGTTAGTGATGTTGAGGTATCCAAGGAGGAGAGCGGGTCTATATGGCTTAATTTTGACGCATTTAAGAGGTTAAAGTGCCTGCATATAATATAGAGGTAGCAGAGCAGTGTAACGAGGAGTTTCGGCTTGTATTGCCAGAGGGTTGTTCTGCGACTGCCAGAGGAGTGATGTGTTCAGTTTATAAGAAAGTAGGTGAACTCGGTGGATAATGGAGTGTTGAAGATTAGAGAAACAAGTTTACAGGAGATGCTTGATAAAGGCGAGTGTTTGGTTCGTTTTCCAGACGGTAGGGAGGAGATGGTAAAACTAACTTTTGACTTTGTAAAGGCGAATTACGAGCAAATAGAGTTTCCGCTGATTAACGAGAAGGAGGAGGAAGTGTATAAGGCGAATCTTTATCGCCGTCTTAAGCTAACAGATAATGAAGATTATAGGTTAGCGGTTGCTAGGAACACGCTTACTCATGAGGATTGCGGGGTTAGAGAGTGCAGTAGAGACGGGATTGTAGAGATTAATGAGTTGCGTGAGAGCCATAACGGGGTTTGCAAGCTACTAAATGATATAGATAAGTTATCACTTGACACTATAGGGCTTTCAAAGAGTGGCGTTAAGGTTCTTGACTTAGGGGCGTGTGACGATTTATTGAATCTACAGATATTAAATGACCAGTCAAATAAGCACGATAATGTGATAATCCTTCCGTCTGCTTCAAATGGTTACGAGAAGTTTTTGATTGTAAACTGTGCAGTAAAGGGTTTATCGGAGATAAGGGTCTTGCCAAGCAAGACAACCATTGGTCGTAAGGCTAGTCATTATGTAAGAGTAGCTGGGGTAACTGGTCTTGATAGCCTTAGCATACGGTTGGGAAGCAGTGATTACCATGCTGGCGATAGTCATGATATAAGCGTATATGAAAATGATGACCTAAAGAGCCTAGATATAGACTATATTTTTCCGTCTTACGGTACGAAGTTTGACTTGTCTGTAAGGCATAACGATAAACTAAAGAAATTATCAATTAGGACTCTTACATTTAACTTTGATATTGATTCAGCATTTGGCTTTCTTCCGAGTCTCGAAGAGCTTAGTATTTCTGTGTTTTCCTCCTATAAAGTTCCAGCGCTTGATTTAAGCAGTCTGGAAAGTCTTAAGCGGTTTTCGTTTACAGCAGAGGA